>OLGM01000305.1_pt1 | contig 34096 bp, 30 predicted proteins | sample 1606001 | NCBI WGS metagenome assembly OLGM01 (sample SAMN03283294) | human gut metagenome | biome: human-associated habitat; material: feces | host: Homo sapiens | place: Peru | collected 2012
CTCCTTTACTTTTTAAATTAAATTTTATATAATATCCTCGAAAGTGAGGTTATTACCATGCCATTTTCTTATTTAAAAGTTTTATATTTTTGTAATAAACATCTGGCTATAAATCCTGTTGTTACATACTCTGATTTAATTCCTAAATTCAAATTAAATAATACTGAAATCAATAATTTGATAAATGATTTACTTTCATTAAATCTTATAATAAAAGTTAGTGATACATCTTTTACTACAACCTATAAAGGTAAGCATGCAATATCTTCTTATTTTATAGATTGGTTCTTCAAATACATTGTTTCTATTATTGCTCTTATAGTATCAATTATTGCATTGGTCTTTTCTACTATTCCCTGAGCCATTCCACATAACTTCTAATATTTTGAACCATGCTCTTTCAAAAATATTGGAGTTTTCTTTAAACCCTTTGTCTATTTTAGCTAGCATTTGTTCCCTTTCTAATTGCTCTTTCCAAATCGATAATTCCTCAATTTTATTTTTTTCTTTTACTAAACGAATTTCTTGCTCTCTAAGATGATAAAGTCTTTCTAGATTTTCAATGTTTTTGCAAATTACATCAAATTCCATATAATCTATATATCTTTTTCCTTCTAGGTCTTTTCCTGAAAGTCTTGTAAATATTCCAGTTATTAGACTTTCTATACTGTCCAGATTAAATTTAGGATTTTTAGAATTTATTTCGCATTGCTCTATAAAAAACTTTTCTTCTTTTTCTTGGTTTTCCTTTAATGTCTTTAAGAGTTCTTTTTCTTTCATACTTCCCTCCTACTTACAAAAATAGTATACAAATAGTCCTAAATATACTTTCATAAATATAATTAATGCTATTGCTGCCTTTAATAATTCATATTTTGTTTTGTAACTCAACTTTTTCATTTGATTTTCACTCCTTTAAACAACTCTATTCATTTCTAAATTGATTTTTCTTTTTTCAAAATCTACATTGGCTTGCTTGTGTCTTGTCTTTCTTTTTACTGGTTGAATGTCTATTTCCATTTGAGAGATTTCCTTTTGTCTTTCCACGAATTCTAAAATATCTCTTTTAGAAAATCTCCATTCTCTTTGTCCTACTTTAAAGCACTTCAATCCCTGTTTTACAAATTTTTGTATTGTTCTCGTGTCCTTTACTCTAAAAAATTGTTTTGCTTCGTCTATGGTTAATAATGTTTCTTCCATTTCATCCCTCCCTCCTGTTCAACTTGTTGTACTTAATCTTGAAAAAAAATATCAGTTACTTTTTTATTTAATGCATTAGCTATTTTTTCAAGAGTTACATTAGTTATCACGTCTGTTTTTCCATTTTCTAGTTCTGATATAGTTGTTCTAGAAACAGTAGATTTTCTTGCCAATTCTTCTTGCGACATTCCACTTTCTTCTCTTATTTGTTTTAATTTGTTTTCCATATTATCCTCCTTTTTGTTCAACTTGTTGTACATATATTATCACTTGTTTTTTTGTTTGTCAAGTATGTTGTACAAAAAAAACGGATTTTTTTTTGACTTTCTGTTCAGCCTGTTGTACAATATAGTTATATCAATACTTTGGAGGTTTTGAAATGTTATTAGGAGATTTAATCAAAGAATATAGAACCAATAATAAATTATCTTTAAGGGTATTCGCTGAACGTTGTGGGTTAAGCCATACTTATATATCTGCTCTTGAAAAAAACATTGACCCAAGGACGGGTAAACCTATTGCTCCCACCTTAGATACTGTTAAATATATTTCAAAAGGAATGAATATGTCTATTGAAGAAATATTAAAAATATTGGATGATGAACAAGAATTTAAAATGAATGAAGAAGCACCTAAATATAACCAGCCTAAGTTTTATATGTGCCCAGTTTATGGCCGTATATCTGCTGGTCAGCCAAATTGGGCTGAGGAATGTATTGAAGGCAGATTACCTATCGACCCAGAACTAATGAATATATTAAACCCAGAAGAATGCTATTTTCTTCGAGTTAATGGCGAAAGTATGAATAAAGTTGTAAAAAATGGTGCATATGCTCTTATTCGCAAAATGGACTGGGTAGAAAATGGCGAAATTGCTGTTGTATTAGTTAATGGCTACGATGCTACATTAAAAAAATTTACTCAAAATGGAGATGTTGTTGTATTAGAACCAATGAGTGATGACCCAAATTTTCAAACACAAATATATACTAAGGAGACACCTATAAAAATTATAGGGAAATATATTGGAAAAATGGAAATGAAATAGGAGGTATAATATGGCAGGATATAAAAGAGAAGTTAGATCAGGAGTCTGGCGATTGGAATATCAAATCGAAAGAGAAAAATTTTCTAAAAACATAAAAGCTAAAAATGAAAAAGAAGCCGATAAACTACTTTCTTTGTTCGTTGCCGAAGTCGAAAAAGGAAGTTACAAAAAAGATAATTGTATGACATTTATCGAACTTGCTCAATTGTTTTTTGATAAGTATGCCAATGACAATCTTTCTCCTACAACTGTAACAGGCTATAAAAATAGAATAAATAAGTATATAGCCAATGAAATAGGCCTTATAAGAATAAATAAGCTTAAAAGGCTTCAAATTCAAGAATTAGCCAACAAATTGGTTAAGGAATATAACTTATCGTCTAAAACGGTAAAAAATGATATAGCGCTAATCTCGTCAATTCTTAATAAAGGAATTGAGTGGGATTACTTAGATTATAATGTAGCTGATAAAATATCAATTCCAAAAAACTACGAAAAAAAGAAAAGAAAAGTTGTATTATATTCTTATACTGAAATAAAGGATTTTTTAGAAAAACTAGAACAATTAAAAGATAATGAACTGCAAATTGCAATATACACTTCCTTTTATACTGGGGCACGTCGTGGAGAAGTAATGGCATTAACTTTTAAAGATTTTAATTTCACGAAGAATAGTATTGATTTTAATAAAAACAAAGTAACAATGAAAGGTGGAACAAAAGAAAAAGATATTAAAAATGGTAAGAACCGATTATTTTATGTTCCTAAATTTTATATAGATAAAGTTGAACAGTATTATATTCAAATGGGCAAGCCTAAAAAAGGAACAAAATTATTTGATATGCATCCTGATACTTTTTCAAAAAAATTCAAAAATTTTCTTAACCAAAATAATTTACGAGATATAAATCTGAAAGATTTAAGAGCATTAAATGAAAGCATCTTAGTAAATAAAGGATTGGATGTGGTAAGTGTAGCAAAAAGACTTGGTCATTTGCCTTCCACCGCTGTAAATTATTATTTAGACCAAATACCAGAAGAAGATAAAAAAGCAAGCGAAATTTTAGCAAACTTGTTTTAATTTTTGGCCCTTCGTTCGCCTAAAATTCGCCTAAATCAATTTTAAAGGCTTCTAGCAAATCGCTATAAGCCTTTATATTACTTGGTTGCGGGGGATAGACTCGAACTATCGACCTTTGGGTTATGAGCCCAACGAGCTGCCAACTGCTCCACCCCGCGATGTATGTTCAATGTAATATTAATTATATACTTGTTTTTGGTTGTTGTCAATAGTTTTGTGTCATTTTTGTGTCCTATGCTTATATTATATGCAATATTAGGGAAAAAATTACTTTTTTCTTTATTTTTTCCCTAATATTATTTCTACTTCCATTTGTTTATTTTTTCTTAATATTGTTAGTTTGACATTGTCATTTGGTTGTTTGCCATAAATATATTTTCTAATTTCACTCATTTTATTTACTGTTTGGCCATCTATTTGTGTAATTATATCACCTATTTTTAATCCAGACTTTTTTGCAGGTCCACTTATATCAATTTGTGCTATATATATGCCTTTATCAAAGCTTAGTCCATTTTCCAAATATGGTATTACTTCTTTATCATAGGCAAAAATCCCCAAGGAAGCCTCCTCAAAACTTCCTTTTTCTATTATTTGCTCTATTACAGGCTTTATGATATTTATTGGAATACTAAAACCAATTCCCTCTGCTGATGTTATTTTAATTGAATTTATGGCAATAATCTCTCCATTTTCATTTATAAGTGGTCCTCCACTATTCCCTGGATTAATTGTGGCATCTGTTTGAATTAAATCTTCCATATACACACTTTTTCCATTATCGTCTAGCTTGATTGTTCTATTTATTCCACTAACAATTCCACCTGTCACAGTTCTTTGGAACTCCACACCAATTGGATTACCTATTGCATACACCTTTTGAGCAATTTTTATTTTATCTGAATCACCAAAACTGATTTTTTTCAATCCCTGAATATTTATTTTCACAATAGCCACATCCAAATCAGAATCAGACCAGACGACTTTACCGACTATACACATCTCCATTTTCCAAAGTTATGTAGCAATTACTATACTTAGCCCCAGAGACATGCTCATTAGTCAAAATATATCCGTTTTCCGAAATAATAGTTCCGGTCCCCAATCCCAGTTGTTCCACACTATTTGTGCCAAAAATAGAAGTACCACTATTCTTAATCCTAGAAATTCCTACAACAGTCTGCAAAGTACTTTCCACAACCTCCGAAATATCCTTATCCCCACTATTCACTCTATCCTCATTTTGCTCAATCTCCATCTCTGCTGAAACTTTCTTCACATCCCCTACACTACTCTTAGCCTCTCCAATTTGTACATTTGTCAAATAAATCTCATAACAAGCAATACTCCCTACACTAATAGAAACAACCATCAAAATACTCATAAAAAACTTTTTAACTCTAATTCTTTTCCTCTCATACCTATACACTTTCCACATCACCACTAAAATTTTACCCATTTTCCAAAAATATAATCACATTTCCTAAAAAATCCTCATTTTTATTGATTTTTTTGCTATTTTAGTATAAAATATTCTAAAATAAATTTCTCATAAGGGGGACTTGGGGATGAACGCTAGGAAACTATATAAGTTGACTAAACCTCAACAAACTATCTGGATTTCTGAACAATTCACAGATAGACCAATAAACAACATTGTTGGCTCTATGAACTTTAACGATAAAATAGATATAAACAAACTAAAAGAAGCAATTAACTTAACAGTAAAAAATAATGATGCCCTTAGAACAATTCTTTGCGAAAAAGACGGTTCAATTGTGCAATACTTTGACGACTTTGTAACTTTTGATATTCCGGTTGTAGACTTAACCACCTGTGGTTTAGAGTCTATTGATAAACTTCGCAACGAATTTTACGGCTCAAAATTTCAGCTATTGAACCACAAACTATTTGACTTCATAATCTTGCAATTGCCAAACCACCAAATATGCTTAATCGGCAAATTTCACCATATAATTGCCGACGCTTGGTCTCTTGGCTTAATAATCGACCATATTGCAATAAACTATTCTAATTTGGCATTAGAATCTAATATTTCTTTGCCACTAAATTCTTATTCTCATTTTATCTCTCGTGAAGAAAAATATTTATCATCTGATACCTATTCAAAAAACCTAGACTTTTGGACTCAAAAACTTAATTCCTATAACCCAATCAGTTTAAAATCTTATTCTAAAAATTCTTATATTGCTAGCAGAAATGTGTATACACTTTCTGATTTAGAAACATCTAATATAAACAAATTTTGTCATAATAATGGTATTTCACCATATGTTCTTTTCATGTGTGCTTTAAATATTTATTTGTATAGAGCTACTATGCAAAATGATATAACTATCACAACCCCTATTTTAAATAGAATTGGAAAAGAAAAACAAACCATGGGTATGTTTATAAATATGATTTGTATGAGAATTGTTAATAATCCTAGCACCTCTGTTATAGAGCTTTTGAAGGAGATTTCTGCTGAAAATATTACATTATTTAAGAATTCAAAATGTCCATTTATGGATGTTCTTGCAAATTTAAGAAAAAATAATCCTAATATGAGTAATAAAAGCTACAATATTGTATTTTCATACCAAAATATGAGACCAAATAAAGAGCTAGAAGGCCTTGTGGACTATGATGTTGAATGGAATTTTACAGGTTATAGCCAAGACGAATTGGTTATAAATGTTACAGATATAAATGATAGTGGTAATTTTTCAATTTCTTATGATTATTTAGTAGATTTATTTTCTGAAACTGAAATTAAATACTTGCATTCTCGTTTGAGCACTATTATAAACAATATTATTGCTAATCCAGATTTAAAAATCTCTGAAATTAATATTATGAGCAATAATGAGAAAAATAAATTATTATATGACTTTAATTCTAACAAATATGAATATGATACTTCTCTTACTATTCCTGCTTTGTTTGAGAAAGTTGTAAAAAACACCCCTGATAGTATTGCTGTAAAATATAAAGACCAAACTCTTACATATAAAGAATTGAATAATTACGCAAATTCTATTGCAAAAGAAATTATTGATAATAATATAAAAAATAGCAAAATCGCTATAATTTGTGATAAATCTATACCTATGGTTGCAGGATTACTTGGTATTTTAAAGTCCGGAAATTGCTATATTCCAATTGATCCAATATATCCTAAAAAAAGAATTGAATATATTTTAAATGATAGCAATGTTCAATTTGTTTTAACAACTAAAAAATATTCTCAAAATTATATTGATAAAAATTTAATTTTGTTAGATAATATAGTTTCCGACAACTTTTCTGATAATATAAATAATGCAACTCCTGATTTATTGGCTTATATGATTTATACATCAGGTACAACTGGAAATCCTAAGGGTGTTTTAATTAAGCATAAAAACATTGTTAATACATTAATTTGGAGAAAAAATACATATAATTTAGGTCAAACTGATAGTATTTTGCAAATTCCATCTTTTGCGTTTGACAGCTCTGTTGAAGATATTTTTACACCACTAATATCTGGTGCTAGGCTTGTTATTCCAGATATGGAAAAAATGGATGTTAATATAATTAGCAAAGAAATTGTGGAAAATAATGTTACGCATTTTTTAGTTGTTCCTAGTTTATATAAAATTTTGTTAAGTGAAAAATCTGAGTGTTTAAAATCGCTTAAAATTATGACTATTGCAGGCGAAGGATTTTCTATGTCATTGATTAACGAGCATTTTGCTAAACTTCCTAATGTTCGAATTATTAATGAATATGGTCCTACTGAAAATAGTGTATGTTCTACTTTTTATGAGATTACAAATAAAGATACCAAAATACTAATCGGAAAACCAATAAATAACTGCAATTGCTATTGTTTAGATTCTAACCAAAAATTGTTACCTATTGGCATTGAAGGTGAATTGTATGTTTCTGGTCCTGGTGTTTCTTGTGGTTATTTAAACAAACCAGATAAAACGTCAGAAAGATTTTTGGATAATCCTTTTGGAGGAGAATTCAAATTATACAAAACCGGAGATATGGTAAAATATGATTTTGATGGCAACTTAGAATTTATTGAAAGACTAGATAATCAAGTTAAATTACATGGTTTTAGAATTGAGCTTAAAGAAATTGAAAATGCAATTTTAGAAACAAAACTTACCGAAGATGCTGTTGTTGTAATTCAAAAATTAAATAATGGCAAATCTATTTTAGTTGCTTATATTGCCGGTAAAAATATAGATACAGACATAATATATGATATAATTAGAGAAAAATTACCATATTATATGATTCCCAAAATTGTTTTACTTGATAAATTGCCACTTAATCCAAACGGAAAAATAGATAAGTCAAAATTGCCTATTCCAGAAGCTCATTCTTCAAAACACATACTACCAGAAACCGAGTTAGAAAAAACACTTTTAGCTGTTTGCAAGGAAGTTCTTGAAAATAATGAAATTGGAGTTTTAGACGATTTATTTAAGGATTGTGATGCCGATTCTTTAAGTGTATTAAATATTAGCTCAAAATTATTTAATATGAATATACAAATTGGTATTCAAGATTTTTATAAATATCCAACAATAAGAGAACTTGCTAAACACGTTGAAACTGAAAAATCTGGCACAGCAATAGTTCCTTCTGAAAAAGAGGATATTATAAAACCATATGCAACAAGCCTGCCAGATTTTGATACAAATAATGTTAGCTTCCAATTTAATAATGTTCTATTAACTGGTGTTACTGGATTTTTGGGTGTTCATGTTTTAAATAATTTATTACAAAATACTTCTTGTAATGTTTATTGTTTAATAAGAGAAAAATATAGTCAATCTCCTGAAAATAGATTAAAGGCATTACTTCTATATTATTTTGATAATGATTATTATGATAAATATAAAAATAGAATATTTGTGCAAAATTCAGATTTAGCTGCTGAACATTTAGGAATGGACAATAATTCTTATAATTCCTTACAAAATACTGTTGACTGTATAATAAATTGTGCTGCTAATACAAAACATTATGGGAATTATGATTCTTTTGAAAGTGAAAATATAAAAACTGTACAAAATTTAATTGATTTTGCACAAGGTAAGAATATTGTACTTAACCATATTTCTACTACTACAATTAGTGGTAACTTTTTGGTTAATAGTTCTATGGTATATGATTTTACTGAAAATGATTTTTATATTGGTCAAAATTATAAAAATAATGTATATGTAAACAGTAAATTTGAAGCAGAAAAATTGATTATAACTGCTGAACACAATGGATTAAAAGCTAATATTTTTAGACTTAGCAATTTAATGGGAAGGTCTAGTGATGGAATGTTCCAAAAAAATAAGTATGATAATGCTTATTACACAAGGCTTATGGCATTTGCAAAAATTGGCTATTTGCCTGAGGAATTGAAAAACGAGAAACTTGAATTTTCCCCAATTGATAATGTTGCTGATTCTATTGTTAAATTATTAGGTATTCCTAATTTGCAAAGTAAAATATTCCACATTGTTTCTAATAAACTAATTGATATAAATGTTGTATTAAATACTTTGCACAATATGGGTATTCCTTGTGGATTTACATCACAAGAAAACTTTCTAAATGAGCTTAATAAACCGCAAAATGAAAAATTTGTTAAATATTTAATTACAGATATTAATACTAACGACCATATCAATCTTTCTTCTAAGATTTCTGTTAATAGCGATATTTCTAATAAATATTTAGAAAAATTAAATTTTAAATGGGATACTATTGATGAAAATTATTTAACTAAATTTTTTAAATCTACTAAATTATTATCAGATTTAAAATAATATAAGGAGAAAAATTATGCAGAATCAAAAGAAAATACATATTAAAGAAAAAATTATTGCAACATATATTGTAGCAATTGCAATTGCTTGTTTTATATTTTATTTAATTATTCCTACACTTTTAAATTATGGAACAGGCACAATAAATACAGAATTTGATAAAGAAGTTTCTGGCGGACTTTATTATTATCAACAAATCATGCTCGCTGGAACTTCCCTTATTGCAATTGTTACAAGTATTTTGCTTGTTTTGCTAAAAGATCTAAATCATTATAAAGAATATAAAGAAGAATATTTAAAAACAAAAAATAGTCTTATTAAGCAAAAAATTGATAAAATAAAAAATATATGTTTAAGTTTGCCAAATAAATTATTATTTGTTTTTATAACAGTTCCACTTATATGTTCTGTTTTAGTTTTATTTATGCAAACTTCATATTTAACATCTTCTGATTTTAAATTGGTATTAGTTATATTTATTTTATCTACAATAACTATTTCACTAGCTAATACTTATGTTAGAAAACTTTTTACTAGAATTTTAATTGATTTGGAAAACACATCAGATTGTAATGTTAAATATTCTAGTCTTGTTAAAAGACTACTAACACAAATTGTACCTATAATTGCTGTTTGCATTGTTTTTACATATTTGCTTGTATCATCTTTTTATGAAAAAAATAATTCGGAATCTTTAAGAAATTATTATAATGTACAGTTCCAAAATTATGAAACTACACATACTGTAAATTCCGAGCAAGAACTTATAAATTCGGCTAGCAATATTAAATTATATTCACAAAGTCATATTTTGTTTATTACAGATAGTAATTATAATTTTATATACCAAACAGGAGAATTAAGCCATTTCTTTAAAAAATATACTGCTGAAATAGCACCGAGTAATGATAATCATATTTACGATTATTATGGTACAACTGGTCAAGGTACTATGTATCCAATTTTGGTAGATGGAAATACTTATTATGTTGGTGTTTACTATTTAATAAGTGACGATAGTTCTTTACTTTATATGGTTGTTCTACTTTTGATTCTTTCTGCAATATGTATTCTTATTATTTATACATTTGCCAATGACTTATCTTCTAGTATAAAAATTGTTACAACATCTTTGAAAAATGTTAGTAAAAAGAATGAAACTGTTATGGACTCTAAATTATATGTTACTTCTGTTGACGAGATTGGAGACCTAACACATGAATATAACCATATTCAAAAATCTACAATGGATTTGCTTGGCCAAATACATAATAATCAAAATTTACTAATGGAAAGAGAACGTTTGGCATCTCTTGGACAATTGATTGGAGGAATTGCACATAACTTAAAAACTCCAATAATGTCTATAAGCGGTGCAGCAGAAGGACTTAGAGATTTAATTAACGAATATGATACCTCGATTGAAGACCCTACTGTTAATTTTGAAGACCACCACCAAATTGCAAAAGAAATGATGGATTGGACTGATAAAATTAAAACACATACAGCATATATGTCTGATATTATAACAACTGTAAAAGGGCAAGCAGTAGTTCTTTCAGATGCTGATAGTAGTACATTTACAATTGACGAGCTTATTAAAAAAGTAACAATTCTTATGAGACATGAGCTAAAAAATGCTTTAATAGAATTAAACACAGATATTAGAGTTCCACTTGATTTTACACTAAAAGGAAATGTAAATAGCTTAATTCAAGTAATAAACAATATGATTTCAAATGCAATACAAGCATATAATGGAAAACCAAATGAACAAATAACACTTTCTGTATATCAAGAAAATAATGCAATAAATATTGATATAACAGACTTTGCAGGTGGACTTCCAGACTTAGTTAAGAAAAAATTATTTAAAGAAATGATAACAACAAAAGGAAAAAACGGAACAGGACTTGGATTGTTTATGTCATATTCAACAATTCGCGCACATTTTGATGGAGAGATAACATTTGTAACTGAAAAAGGCCAAGGAACAACATTTACAATCGTCCTTCCTATAAGATAAGAAAAGAGAAAATAACCATTCATTATTAGTAAATAGAATGGTTATTTTTTTCTTGCTTTTTAGTTAATTGTATGATATTATGTGTTTTGTAAACAATAATATTATACAAATTTTTAGGAGGTATAAAATGTCAAGATTTAAGGGAACAAAAACAGAGAAAAATTTAATGGAAGCATTTGCTGGTGAATCTCAGGCAAGAAATAAATATACTTACTTTGCAAGTAAGGCAAAAAAGGATGGTTATGAGCAAATTGCTCAAATCTTTTTAGAAACTGCTGATAATGAAAAAGAACATGCAAAAATATGGTTTAAATTATTAAATGATGGAGATATTCCTTCAACAACAGAAAATTTACAATCAGCTGCTGATGGCGAAAATTACGAATGGACAGATATGTATGACAAAATGGCTGAGGAAGCAAGAGAAGAAGGCTTTAATGATGTTGCTTTTCTATTTGAAGCTGTTGGCAAAATAGAAAAAGAGCATGAAGCAAGATTTAAAAAATTATTAGAAAACGTAGAAAACGGTCTAGTGTTTAGTAAAGACGGCGACAGAATTTGGAAATGTAGAAATTGTGGACACATTGTTATAGGAAACCAAGCTCCTGAAATCTGCCCTGTTTGCAAACATCCAAAGGCCTTCTTTGAGATTAAAGCAGAAAATTATTAAAATTTTTAGAGTAGATTTTTATCTACTCTTTTTTATTTAAAAATCAGTGTTGACTTTTTGATTTTTCTGATATATATTAAGTTAAAATAGAGGTGATTTTATGAGACATACAATGCAAAATAGCCCAAATTCAGGCTATAAAATTATAGTTGTAGATGATGAAATTGGTATTATTGATTCTTTGTCTATATTTTTAAAACGTTCTGGCTATAATTTTACTGGTATTACAAACCCTTTGGAAGCTATTGAAAGAGTTAAAAATGAGCATTTTGATTTAATGATTCTTGATTTTATTATGACCCCTATACACGGCGACCAAGTTATAGAAGAAATTAGAAAATTTAATAAAGATTTATATATTCTTTTACTTACAGGTCATAAAGACTTAGCACCACCACTTGATACCATTAAAAAATATGATATTCAAGGTTATTGCGAAAAAAGCGATAAATTTGACCAATTATTGCTTTTAATAGAATCTGGTATTAAATCTATTGAACAAATGCGAATGATTCAAAAGATAAATGATGAACTAAAAGATACATATACTCAACTAGAAAATGCATATATGGAAAGTATAGAAGTTTTAAGACAAACTGTTGATGCCAAAGATCCTTACACCAGAGGGCATTCAGACAGAGTTTCTGATTATTCTGTACTTATTGGAAAAGTATTAGGCTTAGGTGAAAAAGATATTAAAACACTAAAAATTGGCGGATTATTCCACGATATTGGTAAAATTGGTGTTCCTGACCATATATTGCTAAAACCTGGTAAATTAACAGATGACGAATATTCAGAAATTAAAAACCACCCATCTATTGGAGCACATATATTATCTACTGCAACAATTTTTTCTGATTTAATTCCAATTGTTAAATACCATCACGAAAGGTATGATGGCTTTGGATATCCTTGTAAATTAAAAGGAAACGAAATTCCATATTTAGCAAGAATTGCAGCAGTTGCAGATACTTATGATGCTATGACATCAAAAAGGCCATATAGAGATGCCTTGCCACTTGATGTAGTTAAGGCAGAAATTGAAAGGTGCTCTGGTTCACAATTTGACCCAGAAATTGCAAAAGTATTTTTAGATTTATTAGAAAATCATTATGACGAAATTGAAAAAATACAAAACAGTTATTATTAAAAAAATAAGCTTTTTAGTGCTAATACTAAAAAGCTTATTTTCTTTTAAATTTTCATACTTAATTTCACTTTTTGTCTTTCTTTATCTATTCCAATTACCTTTACTTTAACAATATCCCCTACTGATACTATTTCTGATGGATTTTTTACATATTTATCTGACATTTCTGATATATGTACTAATCCGTCGTGTTTTACTCCAATATCTACAAATGCACCAAAGTCTATTACATTTCTTACTGTTCCAGTAAGTTCCATTCCCTCTTGTAAATCCTCAAATTTAAGTACATCTGATCTTAATATTGGCTTTGGAAGCTCCTCTCTCGGATCTCTTCCTGGTTTTGAAATTTCGGAAATTATGTCTTTTAATGTTAATTCCCCTACTTCTAATTCTTGTGATAATTCCATTGTATTTATATTTTTTAATTTTTCTTTTATTTCTTCTAACTTTTCTTTATTTACCAAATCTTTTTTATCATATCCAATTTTGGCTAGCAATTTTTCTGCTGCTTCGTAGCTTTCTGGGTGAACTGCTGTTATTTCTAGTGGATTTGTTCCATCAAAAATCCTTATAAATCCGGCACATTGTTCAAATGCTACTTTTCCTAGCTTTGGAACTTTTAGCAATTCTTTTCTAGATTTTAATTTTCCATTTTCGTCTCTGTATTTTACTATGTTTTTGGCAATTGTTCCATTTACTCCTGCAACATATGATAATAGTGATGGTGTTGCTGTGTTTACATCTACTCCAACAGAGTTTACGGCATCTTCTACAACTCCTGTAAGGCTTTCGCTAAGTCTTTTTTGATTTACATCATGTTGATATTGCCCTACTCCTATTGCTTTTGGATCTATTTTTACAAGTTCTGCAAGTGGATCTTGTAATCTTCTGGCAATAGAAATTGCACCTCTTAAAGATACATTTATATCTGGATATTCTTCTGTTGCAAGTTTTGAGGCAGAATATACAGAAGCTCCTGCTTCACTTACTATTGCATAATACACCTCATTTGGTATTTCTTTTAATGTATCAGATACAAATATTTCAGATTCCCTTGATGCAGTTCCGTTTCCTATTGCTATCATATTTACATTGTATTTGTTAATTAGTTCAACTATCTTTTTTCTTGCTCCTATAACATCATTTTGTGGCTCTGTTGGGTATATTGTAGTTGTATCTAATAATTTGCCAGTACTGTCTATTACAGCAATTTTGCAACCTGTTCTATATGCTGGATCAAAACCAATTACCGTCATTCCTTTGATTGGCGGTTGTAATAACAATTGTTTCGCATTTTGACCAAATACTTTTATTGCCTTTTCTTCTGCTTTTTCTGTTAAATCTGCTCTTAATTCTCTTTCAATTGATGGTTCAATTAGTCTAGAATATGCATCTTCTATGGCTTTTTCTAGTAATATTTTGTATTGGCTATTTCCATCTTTTATTATGTCTTTTTTTATAAAATATAAAATTTTTTCTTCTGGTTTTTCTATTTTTACTTTTAGGAAATCCTCTTTTTCTCCTCTGTTTATAGCAAGAATTCTATGGCTTGGAATTTTTGCTATTGTTTCTGCAAAATCATAATACATTTCATATGGAGATTTTTCTTCTTTTGCACCTTTTGAAATAATTACAGCTTCTCTGAAACATAGTTTTTTTATTCTTTTTCTATATTCAGCATTGTCTGATACATTTTCTGCAATTATATCAAGTGCACCATTTATTGCTTCATCTACTGAATTTACTTGTTTTTCTTCATTTATGTATTCTTTTGCTATTTCGTATATATCTTTCTTTTCTAATTGCATATAAATTATTGTAGCAAGTGGCTCTAATCCCTTTGCCTTTGCAACAGTTGCTCTTGTCTTCTTTTTTTGTTTATATGGTCTGTAAATATCCTCTAATTCTGATAGGGTTACTGCTTTTTCTATGTCTTGTTTTAGTTCTTCTGTTAATTTGCCTTGTTCTTCTATTAGTCTAGAAACCTCTTCTTTTCTGCTTTCTAAATTTCTTAAATAATTTAGTCTTTCCCCTAAATCTCTTAATATTTCATCACTTAAATTTCCTGTTACTTCTTTTCTGTAACGCGCTATAAATGGAATGGTATTTCCGTCGTCTATCAATTTTACAGTATTTTCAACTTGTTGCTCCTTTATATTTAATTCATTTGCTATTGTTTGTAATATGTTCATTCTTTTCTCTCCTATTCTTCTTCTAAATTTGATTTTTTGATAAATGCTTTTCTAATTAAGTTTCCATCTGTTGCATCTATTGCATATATGGCTCTACTGTCTTCGTCATTTTTTATTGTAACTTTCCACACATTTCTAATTTGTCTATTTTCTGTATATTTGCTCATATATTCTATAAGTTCAGATGGCTTTGTGATTTCGTATTCATCACCTACATAAATTTCAGAATTTATTTTTCTATCTTCAACTTGACCAATACTTCTTTCTACTGTTATTTCTGCTATATCGTCTTCTTCATATGTGGTTTTTGCAATTTGTTTTGCCTCTTCTTCTGTTATTTTTTCTTCATTGTCTGTATATACATAATTTTTTACTTCCAAGTTTACAATCCTTGATGTTTCTGGTAAAAAATAAATTTCAATTTCTTCATATTCATTAAAAATATTATGATGTTTTTTTGCAAGTTCTGTATTCCATTTATATGAATTATCGTTTTTTAAAGTTTTTAATTCATATTCACTTGGAATATTGTATTTTGCAATTATCTCATTTAATGATTTTTGAGCATCTTCTTTGTTTATAGTCTTTCGCTCTTGCGTTTCGTCATATTTGTCTTTATATAATATAAGATTTCCTGTTAAACTATTTATTTTTACTTCGTATTGCTCTGTTTTAATGTCCCAATATGCTTCTCCTCCTTTTACATATTGAGCAATTTCTGCATTTTCTGTATTATATTCTCCATTACTTAAAGTATTTAATATTTCTGTGGTTTTTGTTAATGCTTGCTCTTGTGTTAACGAATTTTTTATTTGAGCTTTTGTTATTTCTCCATCTACTACTGTATAATATTTTGTATTTTTAAACACAAATTCATATAACCCCAATATTACTAAAAAAACAATAATTAGTAATATTATATACATTAATATATTACCCGTTTTTTCCTTCATTTTTGCTCCTTTTAATATCTTGTTTTTCTTCATATTTTAGTGTTTTTTGACATTATTATAATATCACAACTTCTTAATGATATCAAGTTTTTTCAAAATTTTTATAAAAGCTATTGACAAACTTGTGTTCGTATTATAAAATAATGCAAACGAAAGTTCGATATGTTGTTTTTAAGATAGGAGTTGTTATTATGAATTTATTAAAATCTAGAAGTAATGTTATAACATACACAGTAAATAAATCTGAGGTATCTAATTGCTATATTTCTGTTCAAAATGGTGAAGTTATGGTTTGCGCACCTTGGTATTTAACAGCAAATCAAATTCAAACTGTTGTAGAAGAAAAAAAACAATGGATAATTGCAAAACTAAAAGAATATCAAACTCCTGTAAAAGCAAAATTTACATCAACTGAAACAATAAAAGTACTTGGAAAAGATTATGCATTTAAAATAATATATAAAAACGTTAAAGGCCCAGCAGTTAGCTTAGAAGAAGAAACAATAAAAATCGTTCTACCAAACAAATACAAAAAATCTGACCTTGCTCCTGTATTAAAAGTATTAGTAGAAAAAATGTATTTTGCATTAGCTGAAAAAGAAGTGGAATCAGCAATGGAAAAAGCCCGCATTACCCTAGGCTTCGCCCCAGAAGATTACGAAATCTGCAAAATGCAAAACACCCTTGGCAAATGCTTATCAAACAAAAAAATTCTTATAAACCCAGACATAGTAATGTTTAGCAAAAATGTAATCGAATACATAGTAATGCACGAATTCTGCCATTTAAAATATAAAACACATTCAAAAGGATTTTATAGCTTACTAGAAAAAGCAATCCCAAATTATAGTGAAATGGCTAGTTTGGTTAAGAATTATCAGTATTGATAAAAAGTCAAAAAGGAGACAACCATAGTTAGTTTATGGCTATCTCTTTTTTTATTTTGTTTGTTTTAATTCTTTTAACATTTGAACAATATGCTTTTTTCTTTTTTCAGTATCATTTTTTAATTCTAATGTTTCTTTTTGGTACATTTCTATAAGCTTATCTAGGTCTTTTTCTAAAATATCTTCTTCGTTAATTTCTCCATTATCATATTGGTGTTTAAGTTCTTTTAGTCTTTTTTCTTCTTCGTTTTCCTTTATTGCTATGCTTTCAATAAAATCCTCTTTTAATTGTTTTTTATAAATATTGTTTTCATTACTCTCAGATTCTCTAACCTCTTTTTTTCTAAAAAATAATTTTTTGAAAAAATTTGATATTTTAGTAAAAATATTTTCCTTATATGGTATTAGTTCATTTTTCGTCATAAGTTTTTCCTCTTTTCATTAGTTGCTCTGATACTTGTTGTTCTAGCTTTCTAGCTTCATTGTTCTGATACTTTGCTTTATCTCTTGTAGCTTTTGCTTGTTGTAATATCTGTGTTTTTCTCTTATTGGGATTATATTCTTCATCCAGTATTCTCACTATTTCTAGGACTTCTCTATCTTCTATATTTTCGATTTCTTCGGGCTCTTTCCCTTCATATTTTTTTAATTTAGTTCTTATATTTCTTAAAGAGCTAGCTAATCTTTTTTCTTCTTCATTGTTTGAGTATGTACTTGGTAATTTTCTTTCACATATTTCTTTATCGCCATAATTTGTTTTGCACCAATTTTCTATTTCTAAAACTCTTTTTAATACTACACTTTTTCCATACTCTTCATCTAAGTTTTTTAAAAGTTTTACTACTTCTTCACCATCTTTTTCTTCATATTGTTTTAATCTCATTCGAGTCCTTATTCCGGATAAGTTCCTACCTAATCTTTTTTCTTCTTCTTCTTTTGATGTTTGACTTGGTAACCTTTTTTTCCATATTTCTTTATCTCCATAATTTGTTTTGCACCAATTTTCTATTTCTAAAATATTTTTTAATGATATGCTTTTTCCATATTCTTCATTCAGTTTTTTTACTATTTCTAATATTTTTCTGTCTTCCATATTTTCTGCTTCTTCAAAATCTTTTCCTTCATATTGTTTCAATTTTGTTCGAATACTCCCCCAAGCTTGTCCTAATCTTTTTTCTTCTTCATTGTTTGAGTATGCACTTGGTAACCTTTTTTCCCATATTTCTTTATCTCCATAATTTGTTTTGCACCAATTTTCTATTTCTAAAACATTTTTTAATGACTGACTTTTTCCATATTCTTCATCTAAGTTTCTTAGAATTTGTAATGTCTTCCTATCTTCAAGATTTTCTACTTCTTCAAGATTTTTTCCTTCATACTGTTTTAATCTCATCTTTGTTCTTATACCACATAAACTTATACCCAATCTTTTTTCTTCTTCTTCTTTTGATTTTTGGCTTGGTAATTTTCTCTCCCATATTTCTTTATCTCCATAATTTGTTTGGCACCAGTTGTCTATTTTTATAATATTTTTTAATAGTTGTCCTTTAGAAATTTCTTTGTCTATTTCGTCTTCTAATCTTACAAAATTGCTTAATACTCCCTCAACTAAAAATGGATTAAATTCTTTCTTATCTCCTCTTATTTTTGGAATTGGTGGTAATTCCATATCCCATAGTTCGATTTCGGATGCTAAATTTATTATTTCTTGAAATCTTGTTTTATCTTCATCTGTTAAATCTTTGAAATTATCAAAACCATCTAAATATTTGCTATATTTACTTTGAATTTTTCTTAATATTGCATAATAATGTTGTTCTTGTTTGTTTGAGCTTTCTTTATTGGGAATTGTTCCATCATGTTGTTCCATCCATTCCATTACAATCTTTAAAGCTTCTAAATCATCTGTTGGTTCGCTGTTTTCAAATTCTTTTTCGATTTTCACATTTAATGAATTATTTGTTAAATCAATTACTATTGGTCTTTTATCTTCTGGTAATGGATTGTTTTCATCTAATGGATATATAGCTCTTCCTAGTTGTTGTAAGTATAATATTCTTGAATTTTCATCCAATGCTCTAAACCATATAATTCCATCAATCCCGTCTATATGTAAGCCTTCGTTTGCTTTATTCATTACTACCATAAATTTTGTTTTATCTGAATTATCTGATTCAAAATTTTCTAATTCTTCTTTGTTTTTGTCTTTGCTATATCCACCAAGTAATGAATGTAGTTGTGGTACAATTTCTGTTTCTTGAAATACTTTTGCTAGATATTCTTGATACGCCTTTATTTTATCCTCGCCAGATTTTGTTCCTATTCTGTTACCAGCTTCATCTTCTATGTCGCCTTGGTCTGTTACTGGAATAAAGACAATATATTTTCCACCTTTTTTATATTTTGTTTTAATATTTTTTCTTTTCCTATGCCACTATTTATATTTTTCCTTGCTTCTTCTTCAAGTTTTTTTCTTGCTTCTATTCCTATTTCTTCATCAATTTCTTTATTCAATTTTTTTCTTAATTCATTATACTCTTGTAATTTTATATTTTTTTGATTTTCATCTTCTATATCTTCAATTTCTACTTTTAAGTCATCCATTTTACCTGACGAAATTAAATCATATTTGCAATAAACAAGTTTTGGATTTACAACATATCCCATTCTTATTGCATTTTCTAAGCTTATGTTAGATGCTAATTGTTTTCCCTGCTTTACTTCCTCATCTGTATAGCCTAATTTTTTTGCGGTTTCTTCTGCCATATTTCTTCCGTCAAAATCTCTAATTGGGGTTGCGGTTATTCCTAATACTTTTACATCTTTGTTTTGATTTTTTAATAATGCATCAATTTTGTACTCCCATTCTTTTGCTCCTGTTCTATGTAATTCGTCTAACACAATCATTCCATATTGTTCTTTTAGAACTTCTTGTCCTCTTTTTGCAAGAAGTCCTGTATATGTTTCAAATGTTATATTAGGAAATATTTCTGCAATTATTTCTTCTTCTGTTTTCCCTACTGTTCCTTGTTTTCCATGTATATATTTTATAATATAGTTTTTAGTTTGATTTAATATTTCGTCTTGTGGTGCTAAGTATAGCATTTTTTCATTTGGATGTGTTACAATATATTGTTGCATTTGTGCTAATGCTACAAAACTCTTTCCTGCTCCAGTTGGTAAAATTACTTGTGCAAATTTGTGATTTTCAAAAATATCGTTTACATTGTTAAAAGCTCTTTGTTGATAGTCTTTTAAACGTATTTCTGTGTTTTCTATATCATAATATCCTAAAAATCTTTCTACTAGTTCAATATTTATATCATTTTGTAATATATTTTTTCTAGTTTCAAGTAGTTCGTCTAGCTTTCCTTGTTTATATTGCTCATAAAAACCTTGTCTTGTGGCTATATTTAATAAAATAGTTGGTATTTTATTTTCTTCTATTCCTATTTTTTTAAGACTTTCATATATTTCTAAGCAATTTTTGTCTTGCAATCTTTTTATCAATTCATTTCTTTCAGGAATTTTAAATTCTTCGATTCCTATTTGGGACCAGTTATATTGTGAAATTATAGCTTCTGCATAATATCTTGATTTGTCTATTATTTTATTTTCTTTTACACTATTGAATGTTCTTGTTATGATATTTTGTGCATTATAAAGTCCTCCATTTTCAAGAACTATTTTTAATTCATCAGATGATAGTTTTTTGATTTCATCTACTAATGCTTGTTCGTCCTTTTGTAAACTCAAATTAACAGATTCACTTAGTTTTACTCCATTTCCATTTTGCCTTGATATTATTTCTGGCTCTATTCTAAATCCATTTTCTTGTATGTATTGTATTATATCTTCAAAATTCGAATTATTTCCGATTACTTGTTTTAGTACTTGTGAAAGTTCTATTGCATTTTGTCTTGATTTACTTAAATAAAACATATTTTTTACAATAGAATTTGCTTTTCCATATTCAACTTTTCCTTCTGTTAGTTCATACATTTCTTCTATTGAAATATTATCTTTTGGCTTGACATTGATTTCAGGAATTTTTGAAATTTGTACCCCACTTTGAACTGAATTTATCAATTCTCGTTTTAATTCTTCTATTCTTGTTTTATCAATGCCATCTATCTGTTGTATTAAAGCAAATATGTCAATACTCTCTTTTGGAATTTCTATAATATTCTCTTGTTTTATCTCGCCATAGTGAATTACTTCTAATGATGAAAAAGCATTTCCTATTGTTTCCCTTAATTTTGTGTTTGAAGAATGTGAAATTACATGTTCTAAGGCTCTTGCATTTTCCATTATAGCAAGTTTAGCATATACTCTATTTACCTCTAATAGTTGTTTTTCGCTTAATGATTGATAACTGCTAATTTTTGCCTTAGCAGAACTATACTTTATACCTTTTCTAGGATGTGCTTTATTTGGATTTGTTTCTTCTTTTTTTGCCGTATATCTTGTTGCAATTATGTCTTGTAACGCCTTAGTTTCTGTTGCATTATCTATATTAGAAAATTTTTCTAATATTTGTATTCTTTTTTCTTCTGGTAATTTCTCTAATGTTTGTTCTATTTTGAAGTATAATTCCTGTAACATATATTGTCCTGCAACAACCACGTTTTTTCCAAATTCATTTTTTGGAATTTTTATCATAACATATTTATCTTTATATGAACCTCTACCATAATTTATGGCAACATTGGCATTACTTGTTAATGAGATACAGTTTGTATCTTTTCTATAATGCATTTTTATATGGTCATAGATTTCTTCTAATGAAAGTTCGGAATTTTCATTATATTTAGCTTTATCTTCATATCTTTCTCTATCGGTTCTTATTCTTTCAATTTTTCCACTTTTAGATACCGTTATTTCTTGTTCAATATCTCTATTGTCAGCCATATTTAATGCTCTGAAAAAATAATAATTTTCATTATTTTCTATTATATTAAATTTATTTATATTAAATAAATCAATTTCCATATGTTTCTCCATTCATTTGTAAAACATTTTATCATATTAAATACAAAAAATCTATTTTTACATTGATTTTATATAATGCATTACTTTGTCTATGAATTTTTCATAATCATTGTATATTATTGTATTTCCTATGTCGTAGGTTGCTTCGTGTGGTGTTATTGTGAATTTGTTGTTTGATTTGTAATATTTTTTGTACATTTTTTCGTTTGGTATTTTTTCTTTTTCCGGAATTGGTATGTCTATTAGATATAGTAATGTTTTGTTTGGTGTGTGCATAAATTCTGATATATTGTCATGTGATAATTGAATATATTTTAAGAAATTATTTTTTGTTACTTTTTCTATTTTAGTTACTTCCTTATCTTTATTGAAATATGGCACTTGTGATGGTAAAATTATTATTTGAAAATACGGTTTTCCTGTTGTTCTTATATTTGAGGTTTCGCCTAACATATTTTCAAAGTAATTGTTTGAGTTTTGTGAATAATTTCTCATTATAAATTTTAGGGCAATGGCTCCAATTATTTCATTTTCTTTTTCTATTGAAATATCTACTCTTTTTTTCATATATCGGCCAGTCATATTTTCTTCTTTGCTATTGCCATATCCTAATGAATGTATCTCGTATTCTTCCCCTAATCTTTCTTTTAGATCTTTGGCAATTGCTCCGTGTAGTACTTTTAATTTTTCATTGCTTCTTGGTCCTGTTTCTAGGTATTTATAAAATGATTCTTTTGTTTTAGCTAAAAATTCTGTATTATTCATTTTCGTTCTCCTCCATGCAACAGTTTATAAATTTTGATAAATCTTTTGATGAAAAAGTATAATATCCTCCGCTTTTACATTTATTTAGTACTTTTAAATATTCTAAAAATTCTTCTGAACATATATATTTTTTTATGGTTTCAAATGGAATTTCTGTTAGCATATATAGCCCACTATATATTCCTTGATTTTTTTCTACTTTGTTTAATTTTATTGAATCAATTTCTTTTACACAGGTGTTTATTGATATTTTGTTGTATTTTACATCATTTATAGCTTGGGTACGTCCAAAAGCATACCAAGTAGAATCTACTTTTTTGTCTTCCTTAATTAATTCATTCTTTTTAGATGTGAAATATTTTTGAACATTTGAATCTAGCTTTTCAAATGGTATCAATTTGCCATTTTCGTCATATGGATATACACATTTTTTCCATTGACCTGTGGATCCTTTTATTACATCTATGGTATTTGAATTAAATTCAAAATCGTTTTGAATAAATACTTTGTCATTTAATGTTGCAAATCCATTTTTTACTGCTACTTTTGGTTTTGAGTCTACTTTGTATTCTAGATATTTTAAGTATTTAGAATTATTATTTGATAAAACAATATTGTTATCTATAAATAAATCTTTATAATTTATGTTCGTTATGTACTGTGGTTTTTCTGTTTCTTGGTCATATTTATAGTATTTGCATTCATTAAATTTTGCATTTTTTTCCATTTTGCAAATAGTTGTATATGTATTAGCCTTGAACGGTTGATAATGTCCTAAATCCATTAGTAATTCCATATTTTGCTTTTCTTTTATGTAATTTCTTAATTTGTTTCCTGCTAAACTGTTATAAAATGAATTTGGTGTTATATAGCATAATGTTCCATTTTCTTTTAACATATTTATCCCAATTTCATAAAAAACAATGAATAAATCTGTCATTCCGTTTTCGCAAAATGAATATTGTTTTACATTTTTATATTGTTCATTTAGGTTATGTACCCTTACATATGGTGGATTTCCAACTATAAAATCCATTTTTCCATTGTATTTTTGTTCTTGTAATGAATCTGTATTTCTAATATCAAATGAGACTTTATTGATATTTAATTCTTTGCATTTTTCCTCTAAATTTTCTAAGCAAGATTTATATATTTCTGTATCTATTTCTATTCCATGGATATATTTTTTAAGTTCTTTTTCAACTCCAATTATAGTTTTGTGTTTTTCTTTGTATGCATTAACATATCTTTCTATAATTTCTGTTAAAAAAGCTCCATTTCCACAGCTATTTTCCATTATATGTTTTTCTAGTACATTTTCCCCAACATAATTAGAAACATCTAAAATATCTTTTACAATAGATGTTGGTGTAAATACTTGCCCCAAATTCTTAATTTTCATTTTTTCCTCCGAGTATTATTACTCATAATCAGATTTAGAAATGGCATATTATTCCATTTCTAAATAATCGTTATATGTTCCTTCTTTTACCACTGTTCTATCTTCTTTTAGGTCTATTATTTTGTTTGCAACTGTTTGTACTAATTGATGGTCGTGTGATGTGAATAGTAGCACTCCTTTGAATTTGTTCATGCCTTCATTTAGTGCTGTTATGGATTCCATATCTAAATGGTTTGTTGGTTCGTCAAATATTAGTAAATTTGCACCTGATAACATCATTTTAGATAATACACAACGCACTTTTTCTCCTCCTGATAGTACATTTACTTTTTTTAATGCTTCTTCACCAGAGAATAACATTCTTCCTAAAAATCCTCTTACAAATGTTTCGTCTGGATCTTTTGAGTATCCTCTAAGCCAATCTACTATGTTTAAATCTCCTTCAAATAAATAATTGTTGTCTTTTGGAAAATATGATGTTGTTATTGTTGTTCCCCATTCTATTTCGCCTTCGTCTGGTTCTAATTCTCCTGCTAGTATTTGAAACAATGCAGTTTTTGATAATTCGTTATCTGCTAAAAATGCAACTTTATCTTCTCTTGTTATTGTGAATGACACATCATTTAATACTTTTTGTCCATCTATTGTTTTGCTTAAATGTTTTACTGTTAGTACTTCTTTTCCTGGTTCTCTGTCTGGTTTGAAGTCTATATATGGATATTTTCTATTAGATGGTCTTATTTCGTCTAACTCTATTTTTTCAAGTGTTTTCTTTCTTGATGTTGCTTGTTTAGATTTTGAAGCATTTGCACTAAATCTTGCTATGAAGTCTTGTAATTCTTTTATTTTATCTTCTTTCTTCTTATTTGCTTCTTTCATTTGTTTTAAAGCAAGTTGACTTGATTCATACCAGAAATCATAGTTTCCACTATATATTTTTATTTTTCCAAAGTCAACATCAGCAATATGTGTACATACTTTGTTTAAGAAATACCTATCATGTGATACCACTATTACAGTATTTTCAAAATCTATTAAGAAATCTTGTAACCAGTTTATGCTTTTTATATCTAAATCGTTTGTTGGCTCGTCTAGTAATAATACGTCTGGATTGCCAAATAGGGCCTGGGCTAGCAATACTTTTACCTTTTCTTTTGCTTCCAATTCTTTCATGTATTTATAATGTTTTTCAGTATCAATTCCTAAGTTGTTAAGCAAAATTGCAGCATCAGATTCTGCATTCCAGCCGTCTAATTCAGCAAATCTTTCTTCTAATTTTGCAGCTTTCATTCCATCTTCTTCATTGAAATCTGGTTTTGCATAAATTGCGTCTTTTTCATTTTTTATTTTATATAATTCGTCATTTCCCATAATTACAGTATCTATTACTGTAAAGTCTTCGTAAGCAAAGTGGTCTTGTTTTAGCATAGAAAGTCTTTCGCCTTTATCCATGGTAACCTCGCCTTTGCTTGGCTCGATTTCACCAGATAAAATTTTTAAAAATGTTGACTTTCCAGCACCATTTGCTCCTATCAATCCATAACAATTTCCTTTTGAAAATTTGATATTAACATCCTCAAAAAGAACTCTTTTTCCATATCTTAAAGTTACTCCAATTGCATTTATCACTTTATTTCCTCCATTTCAATATATAAAGTTTTAAGAAATTTTCTTTATTTCAAAAAATATATTATACAAGCACCTACTAGTCCTAAGAAAAAGCCAATCATCTTCATTCCCATGGTGGCTTCGTTTTGGTCTCCAAAACCAAATACCCTAGCGGTAATGTCTCTGGCATCATACACCATAACCACTCCGGCCATAGCTATAAGTGCTCCAATTAAACTTCCTATAATACTCCACATAAAAAATTCCCCCATTGCCCAAGCCATAAACTTAGACTCACATTTTTGTTATTATATCACACCAAAGCCAAAAAATAAAGCAAAATTTGCTTCTACGAGCTTATTTGTGGTATAAATATCTAATAAAAAAGCAAGGAAATTATTTTGGCATAATTTCCTTGCTTTTTGTTACTATTCGTTTTTAAAAAATAGTCTCTCCATTGTTTAATATAATATCTTCTAGTTGTTCTTTTAGTTCTGGTAAACTCTCTTTTATGGTTCCCCATAATACTGACAAATCAACGTTTTCATAGTCATGTACTATTCTATTTCTCATTCCCTTTATACTTTTCCAAGGAATTGTTTTATATTTCTCCATTGTTTCTTCGTCAATTTCTTTTACTAATTCGCCAATTTGTGAAACAGAAAAGGCACAGGCTGTTATCGTCTTTTTATCTCCTAAAAATTCCTTTGCCTTTAATCCATCTATATAGCTCTCTATATCATTTATATATCCTATTATTTTTTGAATTATTATTCTATCTTTACTTTTCATATACAACAACTCCTTCATTTTGTATATCATTATATATTCTACTATCTTTTTGGATTTCTGAAATTTCAAATAAATCCACATTTTTTTGTAGCCTTTGCACTAATTCTTCCAATAAGCCATAAAAATATATGTTAATAAGCTTTCCTTCACTATCAATAACTAAGTCAATATCGCTTTTTGATGTAGGAGTGTTTTTTGCATATGAACCAAATAGTATTGCTTTTTTTACTGCAAATTCATTCAATATATCTTGTATCATATCACGTATTTCTTCAACAGTATATATTTTTTCTGACATTCTTTTCCTCCTTGTTATTCTTTTTCTGCTTTTTTCTCTCTTATTAAAATAATCGGTGTTAATTGTTTTCCTTGTCCTGATGGGTTGTCTTTGATTAGTCCTTTTAGTTCGTCGTTGCTTAGGGTTATGTCTGATGAGTGTCCTAGTATTTCTTGACCTAGGTCATTGGCATCTACTATCATACAGCTTATTCCTAGTTGTTCTTTTATGTCATTGCATACTTTATCTGGATTTTCTGGTAATTTTATTCCTATGTCTCCATATTCTTTCCATACGTGATCATAAAAGCCATCTAGTCCACTTACTTCTTGTCCTACGATTTCGTAAAATACTCCTTTTTTGCCAAATAATTTTGTTATAGCACTTGCAATACTTGCCCATAGAACTCTCCATATTCCTACTGTGTCTATTGCATATTGCATTTTTATGGTTTCTCCAACTCCCACTCCTGTATCTGGATGTGATGCAAATTTTGATAAAAATTTTGCCCAAAATCCTATTTTTATTTCTTCTCTTCTTACTACTCTATTTTGGCATAAAGCTATTATTTTTTCACTACTAGAAACTATATCTCCTTCCTGATATATCGGACTTACGTATTCCTTAAATACATCTATATAGCTTTCTCCTTGTTTTACAAATCTTGTTTTTATTGCATGCCTTAAATATGTTTTTCCATTTACTTCAATTTCAACTTTTTTACCCTCATTTGCAAAAAATTCCATATGCTTCACCTTCAACTTCCATTTTTTTGTATATTATAATTCAAATTTCTTATTTTATCAATATTTTATTTGATTTTTTTATATTTATGTGATACCTTATATATAAGAATGTTTTACGGAGGATGTTATTATGAGGAAGAAAAAGGAAATTACACCTGATAGAATTTATAACTGGATAATGACTGCTATTGCAATTATTTTTATTTTGGTTTTATTTTTTAAATATGGATACACCCCTGCCACAGATATGATAATTGATAATTCTTCTTCAACAATCAATATACGCGATATTGAAAATGCTATGAACGGAGTTAATTCTTTTGAAGACTAAAAAGGAATGTTTGATTTAAAACATTCCTTTTTTTCTTAATATAACTGCCACTATTATTGATACAATTATTGAAAATAGTAGCAATATTCCAAATGCAAATGGATTATTTGTAAGTGGCAAATCCACATTCATTCCCCAAAAACTACCTATCATTGTTGGTAATGATAAAACAATTGTAACAGATGTTAAGTATTTCATTACAGAGTTTAGGTTATTTGATATTATTGAACTATATGCTTCCATTGTTCCATTTAAAATATTACTATAAACCTTGCTCATTTCTAGTGCTTGCTTATTTTCTACTATTGCATCTTCTAGTATGTCTTCATCTTCTTCATACATTTTTACAATTTTTCCTCTTAGTGTTTTTTCCATTACAGCTTCATTCGACCTTAATGATGTTGTAAAATATACCAATCCTTTTTCTAATGTTAATAATTTTATAAGTTCTTTATTTTTCATTGATTTTTGTAATACATTTTCTGCAATTTCTGTTTCTTTATTTATTTGTTTTAATAAGTTTAAAAAATGTGAAGAATTATAATATAATATTTGAAGTATAAATCTTGTTTTTTTGTATGTATATAAATTTTTGATTATACCAGCTTCAAAACTTTCTATTACTTTACTTCTTTTTAGGCAAATTGTTATAAAGTAATCATCTCTTACTACAATCATTCCAAGTGGCATTGTAGTGTATTCTTTATTTTCGTTGTTATATTCTATTGTTGGTACATCTATTACAAATAATACAGCCTCATCTTCTTGGTCTATTCTGGCTTGTTCTTCGTAATCTAGTGGATATCTAATAAATGTTTCGTCTAAATTTACTTCTCTACATACTCTTTGTATTTCTTCCTCAGTTGGTGCTACCAAATTTATCCAGCATCCTTTTTGAATTTTATCTATACTCTCTGTTTTATTTGTTTGCAAATCTGTGTTATATATTTTTATCATTTTTCATCCTCCTTATATTTCATTTTTGTTATATTCAATTCCTAATTTTGTTAATACATCTTCCTCTCTTTGGCTACAAGTAAATATTATAATTTGATTTTCTTTATACTCTTTTTCTAAATATTTTAATATATTCGCCATTCTTTCATCATCATAATAGGCAAATGCTTCGTCTAATATTATTGGCAATTTTTCTTCAACAATTTCTGAAATACTATTTATTCTTAATGCTAAATACATTTGGTCGATTGTTCCTGTACTTAGATTTTCTACTGGTACATAATCTCCATTTTTTAATTCTATTCTCAATCCATTTTCATCATTAAAATTCACATTTTGGTACTTATTTGTGGAAATCTGGTTTACACATTCAAATAATTTTGTAGCAAATTGTGGTGTTATATTTTGTTTTGCTTTTTCATAAGCAATCTCCATTGCTTCTTTTGCTATTTTTATTGAATTTTCTAATGATTTTATTTTATTTCTTTCCTTTTTTGCTTCTTCTAATTCTTGATTTATTTTTTCTATATTTTTTTTATCTGATCCAAGATTTTTCTTTTCTATATTTAATGTATTTTCTTTTAATTTTAAATTATTTAAAATATTTTCTTCTTTTTCCAATTCTAATAATATTTCATCATAATTTTTAGAAAATATATTTTCTATTTCGTATAAATTTAATTTTGACATAAACTCATTTTTTAAATACATTTGCTCTTGATTTAATTTTTCTGTATTCTGTTTTTTTATTTCTAAAATATCTTTTTCTATTTTTTCTTTATTTTCATTTATTAAATTTATTTGCGATTTTATTTTCTTTTTTTCTTCGCTATTTTTCTTATTTATTTTATTTTTAGTCATATTGTCATATATAATTGAACAAATAAATAATATTACTGGTATAATACTTGCTAACATTATTATTTTATTTTTAATTATTATTCCTAATATTATCATAATTAAAATTAGCACAAATAATATTATATATTTTAATTTTTTTATTTTATATTTCTCTTCTTTTTTATTATCTAATTCGATTTGTAATTTTTCTATTTTTTCTTCTAATTCTTTTTTTATATTATTATTTGTGTTAATTTTTTCATTTTCTATTTTCTCATTTTCTTTTTGTGTTTTATATTTTTTTATTAAATTAATTTTGTTTTCTTGTTTATTTATTTCTTGTTTTATTTCTATTTTTTCTTTTTCCAAATATTTTATTTCTTCATTATTTTTTTCTTGTTCTAATTTTTCATTTTCTAATTTATTTATTTTTTCTTCTATTATATTGATAGGTCTTCCTAAGGTTCTTTCACTTCCTACTTCTTCTACTAATTTTTTATTTAATTTTTCAACTGCTTTTTTATATGATATATTATCATTTCCTGTTGAAATTAAATTTGTTATTTTTTGTATTAAAGTATGTTGTTTTGCTTTATCTAATTTTGTTTCTCCCTGTTCTACTAATATTGTATTTTTAAATAATTCTTCGTCTATTTTAGTTTGTTCGTAAAAAAACTCTATTCCCTTTGTTTTATTAATATTAAATTCTTTTGATATATCTTCTAATTTATCATTATATATTTTAGGATTCTTTTTTCCAAACTCTCTAAATACTTCATAATTTTGTTTATTATCTAATTCATAATTTATTTTTCCAGAATATTCAGCTCCACTCCAAGGTAAGTATTTATCAAAATCTGATATTTCTTTTCCGTTTTTATTTTTAGAGGCACCAAATAACATACAATATATAAATTTTAATAATGTAGATTTTCCGGTTTCATTTTTTCCATAAATTAAATTTATTCCATTTTTTAATTCTATTTCTTTATTTTCTAAATTACCAAAACCATTTATTTTAATATTTTTTATTTTCATTTGCTCACCACCCTTTTATAAAACTTCTAATCCTATTTCAATAGCTTTTTGTATTTCTTCTTTATTTTCAGATATTTTTTGTCTTTCTAATAATTCTCTTACAAAATATCCTTTTATATTATTTTCTTTTGCTAATTTTTCTAAATCATAATTTAATTCTGTTTCGTCTTTTATTTTAATTATATTTTCTATTATTATTTCTTTATTTATTCTAGATATTTCTATATTAAATTTTCTAAATCCAGTTAATATTATTTTATAAAATCTATTTCCTTCTATATTTAATTCATTTATTTTATCTATTATTTGCTTATTACTTTCTAATTCTGTAACATCTATTTTTTCTTCTACAAATTCTACATTATCCATTTTAATAAATTCTGTATTTAAACTTCCATTTATTATTTCTCCAACAACCATTCCGTGTTCTCCTATTTCGTCAAAACCAAGTGCTGCAAGAGAACCTGAATATACAATAGTCTCTTCTTTTGTATGATTTGTAGTATGAATATGCCCCAGAGCAATATAATCAAAACCTATATCTTTTAGTTTTTTATATGACATAGGATTATACACCTTTTCTTGTGTAGGGCTTGTATCTAAACTTCCGTGTACAATAAGAATATTATTTTTATCTTTGTTTTCTATCTTAATATCTTCTACTCCTGAATTTTGTATATAAAAATCGTCAAATCCATATCCATATATATCAACATTTTCATATGAATATTTCTTTATTTCATTATTAAAAATATGTACATTAGAATTCCAGTTATATGTTCTATAATATGAATTTTTCAAGTATGGATCATGGTTTCCTGGGGCTATAAATATTTCTGTATTTTCTATTTTTTTAAATAAATTATTTATATATTCAATTGTTTTTTCTTTTACATATTCATTCTCATACAAATCTCCACTAATAAATAAAAAATCTATTTTATTATCATTTATATAATCAATAACATTCTCAAATATTTTAAGTTGTTCTTCTCTTCTTTTTTCACCTAATCTATTATTTGCATTAAGAACACTAAAAGGAGCATCCAAATGCAAATCCGCAATATGCACAAACCTCAATATAATCACCTCAAAATTAATCTCATAATATTATACCAAAACCAAACTAATTTTTGAAGTTATTTATATAAAAAAATTACAAGGTTTTGTTTCATGCACTTTATAAAATGCAACAGCAACAAAATATCTCAAAATATTTTGTTGCTGTTATTTAATATATTGCTTGGATGTCTAAGAATCTATTCTTAATATCTTTTCTTCCGTCCTCTAATTAAAAATTAGAATATCACCTCGTTACCTATACAACGAGCATTGTGTACTAAGGTGTTGTTCGTAAAAAAATTACTTGTTTCTGTTGTGAAATCATAAAATTGTGTATCCTTTATAATATCTAATGTAATATTAGTAATAGTATAATAATTTCCGTCTATGCTAAGTATTTTTTGCCCTACTTCTAATTGCCCAGCTTCAATTTCCAGACATTCTTTTGGAGCATAAGCACACCACCCTTTATCAGTATAAACAGCATGATTAGGAGTAAATTCTAATACATCTCCATTTTCTGAATACACTTTAACTAATTCGTGTCTAATTGGCTGTCCAATTTTTAGTACCTTTGTCTCTACTATTTTGTTACTTTCAAAATCATAACCATATACAATATCACCAACTTTTATATCTTCTGCTTTTATATCGCCATTAGGTGTGTTAATTGGAGCATAATATGGTACACAAGTGTACCAAGCATACGCATCTATTGTTGCGTCATCAGATATAGTAACAGTTATAGAACTAATTCCTGAATAAGCCCCTATCTGTGTTCGTGTAGTACTGTCTCCTCCTGAAATAGTAGCACCTCCACTAACTTTTACAGTACACACATTTTCTGAATCATTATTACCATTTAAAGCATTTACTTCTTCACCATTAAGTGTAACAGATAAATGTCCATATCCATCTCTTATTGTTAAAATGCTATCATAAGGAACATTAACAGAAGATTTCTCCCATTCGCTTCCAACAAAGGTTATCTTTGCTTTGTTTCCCTCTACAACTACGGTAACACTATCACTTGCTATTGCTTCGGTTTCTTTTGTAACTGTACATTTTATGGTATGTGTTCCTTCGGTTAAGGTATTTGTATTAGTTACAATTATATTGTTATTACTTGTATCTGTATACACTATGCTTGATATTCCATATTTTCCATTAGCTTCTATATTAAAGTAATTAGATAATTCATTGCTATCTCCTTCACTTATTGTTACTGTTGACTGCTTTGCTGTTACTGTTGGATTTGTTTTGTCTATATTCGTTACTTCATATGTCTGTGTTTTTATTTCTCCACTTGCTGTTTTTATTCTTGCTCTTATATTACAATTTGCTACTATATTTATTTGCGTTGTTGTTCCTGTACAAGTTGTATATGTTGTTCCTCCGTTTGTGCTGACTTCTTTGATTGCACTATAATTTCCACTTGGCCATGTTATTGTTGCTGTTACATCTTTGTTTGTTGGAGTGGATGGATTTATGGTTATTGCTATTTCTCCTTCTAGGATGTTACTTATTGCTACTGTTTTATCTATGTTTTCATTGTTATTATTTGTTGCAGTAAATTTGTACGTCCCATTTTGTGTTACTTCATATGTGATAGTTGCTGTGGTTGTTCCTCTCGCATATGTTTTACTTGTTCCATCTGGCAGTTGTATGCTTTTTATTCCACTTTTTGCAGTAGCTGTTGCAGTTATTATCACTTTATTTGTTATGCTTGTTGTATCTACACTTGTTGCAAGTGTTATTTTTGTAGCTTCTATTTTCCCTTTACCAACATAATTTACATTCCAGTTCCCGTTTGCATCTTGTACAATTTCATATACATATCCATCTTGTTTTGTCTTAACTTTTCCATTTTCACTATTACTATTTCCACTATCGATTATTCCGCTTTTCTCCAATTTAGATATAATCTCCTCAATCGTAATATCGCCATCTGCTTCTATCATTTTTCTAGTTATTGCAAGCTGAATTTCCTCTTTTTTACTTGCAATTTTACTTTTTTCTGCTACACTTATTGCATTATCAAATATATTGCCACCATTTAATTGGCTTATGGTTACTCCTCCCAATATTAATAATAAAATTATTGTAATTGCCAACGCAATAAGTGTAATTCCTCTTGTTTCTTTAATGTACATTTTTTCATTTCCTCCCTTTTCTATCAAAATTTACCTCCCAACTTCCTAAGCTAAAAAGTAAAATATAAAATTTAAAAATCGAGTTTGACCTT
>OLGM01000307.1_pt1 | contig 34051 bp, 20 predicted proteins | sample 1606001 | NCBI WGS metagenome assembly OLGM01 (sample SAMN03283294) | human gut metagenome | biome: human-associated habitat; material: feces | host: Homo sapiens | place: Peru | collected 2012
ATGGCTTTTGCTTCTTTCCAAGTTTCTTTATCTTCATATCCATAATTTGTAATTTCTGCTCTGTTTGTAATATACCCTTTTGCTCCTTCTTTTACTTCGCAAATTACTTTTACTTCTTGATATATGTTATCTTTTTCATTGTCTGTAGTCTTTAAGTTAATTACCACTCTTCGTATTCATTGCCATCCTTGATAATCACTCACACCAAATGTAGCCCAATCAGCTCCGCCGATGGTGATGACTTTGCCTATCACATCATTCTCTAGCTGGTAAGGGAAATTGGTCTTTGCTGCATTCTTCTTAAAGTTGACCACTATTTCTCCATTCCTACCATCTATGCGTGTGGTAAAGTCTTTGATGCCATCATAACTTTTCAACATTTCTTCCACAGCAATTATCTTAGAATTTAGCTGTACTGCGGTACCTCCGACAGGCATTTTAGCCAAGATGTGCAAAACCTTTTCTTCTGCCTCTCCTCTACGGTAAGCGCTATCATGCAGATAGTCGGCAAACAGGTGTATGCAGCCACCTAGGTATTGAGATAAGAAAGGTTTGCAGTCTGCTTGAAACCAGGCACTTCCTAATGTAGAGTTATATAGGTGCTCGTACCAAGTAAGTTGTTGGGAAACTTTGTCTTTACTGAAATAAACTTCATAATCATCAGGTCCCATTTTGTCTGGCAAGGCATGGAAAGGAATACCAAAGGCGAGAACCAAAATGGCATAGTATATCCATTTTCGGCGAGACGTAAACCGAATATACCGTAAGTAGCCATGGTTCCATTTTACTATCCACCTAGCACCTCGGAGTTGTTTGCGTTGGCTAGAATAATGACAGCGGTCTATGATGGCAGGAACAAAGAATAAAGCCACCAAGAGCGAAATTGCCAAATTGATGATGACAATCCATGCAAAATCATAAAGGTCTTGCTGTATTTCCTTGGGCAAAAAGAATATAATAATCATAGAGCCAATCGTAGTAAGCATGGCTGCCAATATAGACAAGAAAGCCTTACGATTATGGTAATAGCCATAGTGGTCTGCCATGACAATGGTAGAATCTATGATAAGTCCCAAAGATACGGTTATTCCAGCCAAGGAATAGATATGCAACTTGATATGAAATACCCAAAACGCAATAATGGCTATCAAAAGATTGGCAGCCAATGTTGATGTGATAATGAACAAATATTTCAAATTGCGATTAGTAATCCATACGAACACCAAGAGGATAGTTAGCGACATGAGAGTACGCCATATTAACTTAGACATCTCTTCTCGCTGCTGCTTTGCACTATCATAAGATAGCTGGATATACATCTTTTGATGAATACCTGATTTGATGTTGTCCATTTCTTTCTGAACACGATCTGATATTTTTACAACCTTGCCATCTGCTGGGATATATACATTGGCATAAATCGTATTCAGTCCATTTACACGATAATAATTATTCGGGTCTTTATCCCTTAACCGAATGGCAGCCAGATCATTTAGGTATATCATCTTGCCAGACACATTTTTCAAGGGCATTTGCTCCAAATCCTTACCAAAGGCTGCAGTGGTAAGATGAAGGGTAATTTTCTCTTCATTTCCTCTCTCGGAGTGATGCATAACCGTTCCGATAATCTCGTCTTGTCCGATATAATTTTTAATACCTTCCGCCATATCATGGGCAGATATGCCATAAGCCGATAGCAGTATAGGGTCATAAGTGATATCCAGGTAGCTATCTGTGGTTCCTGTTATCTCTACCTTGCAAACACCATCAACTCCTTCAAGTTGACGTTGTACGTGTTGTTCTACAAAACTCTTTATCATGTCGGGTTGCAGTTCTGCATTGACCTGATAAGTAAGCAAGAGTTTCTGGTCATGGTGTGAAGAGTTGTCGTCAACTACCTCTCCCCCTAAAATAGTAGGAAAAGAGATTCCTTTAGGCAATCTCCCGTAAGACTGTCTAAGTAATGAGGAAATTTCAAATCTCACAGATGAAACATCCGTCTTTTCCTTGAGCTTAACCACGATTTCATTACTGCCAAAATAGGAAGTGGAAGAAACACTCGCCACGCCTTTTAAGGCTGCGACCATACCCTCAATAGGGGAGGTCAGATTCTGTTCTATCACCTTCGCCGACACATTAGGCCATTCATAGCGTATAGTCAAAGTTTTGCCTTGGCGTGGGGCAGGCTCCGTACCCACGTCTATGAGTGGAGCCACTGCCACGCCAATAATCATCAAGATGACAAAAGTCAATGTAACTGTAAACGAAGATGGTTTCATTTCTTTCTGTTATATATAGCGTAATAAATGATTGGAATATAAAATATACTGACCAACGTACCCACTATCATGCCGACTAATATGGCTAATGACAACGGAAACTGCATATCTGCTCCGATAGAACCTCTAGACATGAATGGCAAGAGAGAAAATATGGTTGTCAGGGAGGTCATTATGATTGGCATCAAGCGCTCATGTCCTGCCATGGAAATCGCTGGCATAAGCGATATTCCTTGGCGACGATGCACGTTGATGGTGTCTATCTTTAAGATAGAATCATTGATTACGATACCTGCCATCACAATAATACCTGTCATAGACATAATATCTATTGATATGCCCAGAATCCAAAGAATAAGGAGTACAAAGAACACATCCACAGCTATCTCGGACAGAATAATCAGTGGCTGTATCATACTCTCAAATTGTGCTGCTAAGATGAAGAACAACAATAGCAATGCCACCACCAATACCCATATCAGTCCAACTATCATTTGACGACTATTAAAGTAATCGCCGCTAGCTACAATTCTTATATTGTCATGGCTTTCGTTATATTGGTTGATAAAGCTAAGCATTTCTCTCACTTGCGTACTTGACACATTCAGATTAATAGGATAGTATTCGCCACCATCTGAGCCGTAAAGATGCTTATAGTCGTTAACAAGATGTTCACGGAGCAGAAGACTTAGTGGCACATCCACACCATTACTATTGGTAATCGAACTAGCCAAGATGGATTGTCTGTCTGACTGACTGTTTCCTACAATCACAGGTACTGTACCAGCACCATGGTTGATACGTAACACCTCGTTGTTGCCTGATAGCTGGCGAAGTTTATCACAAAGTTGAGAATAAGTGATGCCATAGATGGTCATTTGTTCCACATCTGCAACCAACTGTAAGTTTTCTTCTGTAACAACAGACGGAATCATGATGTTAGGAAAGTGCTTGCGAAGCGTATCCGTAAACGCAATTGCCTGTGCCACTGGGATGCGATGCCCAGCATTGTCTTGTAACTTTAGGCATAGTTCTGGCTCACCAGAAGAAAATATGAGGTCGAAAAGATTTCCCGATGGGGTATACGAAACTGTAGCCTCTGGGTATTTTTCTAAGAGTTCCTTCTTTATCTCTTCTTGCATGTTTTCAAGTTTTTCGGTAGAGGCACACTTTAGATATACCAATGCCTCGGAAGACGTAATGTCCTTGGTGTGGAAAAGTAAGAAGTCTTGGGTACCTGCCATAGATGTAGAAGTGAGCAAGTCTTTATGGTACTCCCTCAACACATTTGAAATTCTTCTGTCATTTTCAGAGACAGAAATTCCTGAGTTCCAATCTACATACATCAAGGCATCGGTATAATCAACCTTTGGAATTTGTCGTTTCTCTGATACTCCATACACAATGACTAATCCTGGTATGGAAACAAGGAATACAACGATACATAAGCGCATGTGTCTAAACATCCATCCTTGCGCCTTTTCATACCAACGGAAAAGTTTTGTATTTTGTTGCAATGCCAGGTGCTGTATATGATTCTCTCCCGCATGAACTTTGGCATACAAAACACGGAAATATACAGGCAAGACCAACATGGATATGGCTAATGAAGCAAAAAGGGCGATGGTAATACCCATGCTTTGGTCAAAGAAAAGAGCTCCTGCCATTCCACCGACAAATATTAATGGAATAAACACGCTGCAAGTAGTAAGAACTGAACTTAGCATAGGGGTAAACACCTCTGCTGTACCCTGGCACACAGACTTGCTTAAAACTAGTCCACTCTTTATTTTCTGCAATACATTATCTATCACAATGATAGAATTGTCCACAATCATACCCACACCCAAAATCAATCCCGATAGAGAAATGATATTAAGAGAAATGCCGATAAGACGAAAACATAACAAAGTGATGATTAATGACAGAGGTATTGAGCAAGCCACCAATAATGCCAATCGCCATTTGCGCATAAAGAAAAGCAATACCAATGATGTGAAGAATGCCGCCGCCAACAGATTCCATTCTAGGTTGTTGATGGAATAAGCCAATAATTCCGTTTGGTCTCTGGTGATGGAAAAATCCATGTTGGGATAATTTTCCCGTAAATCGTCTATCACCCCATCTACAGCCTCTTTTAAGTCTGCCATCTGGGCATCGTTCTGTTTGATAATGGCTAATGTAACACAGTTCTTTCCATTATGCCTAATGATGTTTTTGCGAAGGGCAGGACGTTCTTCTATACGGCAGATATCTTTTAGTTGTAATAATCTGCCTGCATGTTTAATATAGATATTCTTTACATCGTCGACGTTAAGTATTTGGTTATCAAAATGAATGTTGTAACGATAAATACCATCAGCCACAGTTAATGCCGCCAATTGTATGTCATTGTCGGTAAGTGCGTTTTGCAGCTGTTCCATGGTCATTCCCAATGCTGTCATCTGATTCTCATCAGGTGTACATAATATTTCAGAGGATGTAAGTCCACTTATATCCACCATGGCAGTAGGAGGTAACTGCTCAAGACGGCGGCATACCACATTTCGTGCAAAGTCGCTTAACTGAGCAAAATGCGAAGTGGCGTCCTGCCCAGCCACCTCGTCTTTAGAATAGATGTCTAGATAAAATGCTGGAATATCAGTAGCGCTAGCCTTGATTACTTTAGGGCGATTGATGTTTTTAGGCAAGGTACCCATTGCCATATCTATCTTTTCGTTCACCTCAATGAAAAGCATATCAACATCGGCCCCTGCCTCAAACTTTAGTTGAATATTGCCAACATCCATTCGTGAATCAGAGCTGACGCTCTTGACACCTGGCACGCGAGCCAGCTGGCTACGTAAAGGTGCTATTATCTGCTTTTCCATCTCTTGAACAGAATAGCCAGGAATGTCTGCCTGTACAGTCATCTGAGGAATGTCTATGTCAGGCATCAGTGATATTGGAATATTGCGTATGCCGATGATTCCCACAACCACAATGGCTATGAGTATCATCGTTACTGCAATAGGGCGCTGAATCAGATACTTTATCATATTTTTTATTTATTGCGTTTCTTGACATTTACCTTAGTTCCATCTGCAAGGTTCAAGTTTCCTGAAGTAATAATGACATCACCATCATGTAGTTCGGTATCTTTTCGTTTACATCCAGTGATGGCATACGAATCTATATTGCTATAAGCTACGTCTACGTAAGTCCAGATAGCTTCGCCATCCTTATATTCGAACACGACCTGATAGCCATCTCGGTCTAACACCGCATCCTTAGGCACAATAAAAGAACGAGGTACGTCATTTTCAACAATGACCTTTACGTTCATGCCATCCAAAAGTTTGCCCGTGGTATTTGTGATGCGAGCTGTCATCTTGATGAGTCCTTTCTCGTTTACCGTTGGATTGATATTGATGATTTTTCCTTTATATTGTGACCCCTCATCCACAAAAGGACTCACCAGGACAGTCTGACCTATCTTTAGGTTTTTGATTTCGGCCTCCAGTACGCTAAATTCAACATCAAGTTGTGAATCGTTGATAAGCGTGCAGAGTTTTTCAATCCTCTGATTACGCTTATTGTCCAAGTCTGCGATGCGCCCTCCAAAAGGAGCTACCAAAATGCACTTTGCAGAAGCATGGCGTGCAGACTGCAACTGATACTGAGCCAAGTAAAATCCACAAGCTATTTTTGCACGATGCATTACGTCTGCTGGCACATTACTGGTGATTCCATCATATCCTAGACCGATTAGTTTGTCGGCAAGGTCAACCTTGGCTTTTTCCAATTCCTTTTGGGCTTTCTCAATGTTTATCTGGGCTTCACTTCCGTCTGTACGAGCTATCAACTGTCCCTTTTGTACTCTGCTGCCATTATGCACGTATATACTGCTAACGATTCCACCATCAGGAAATGATATCTCGCTCTTGGCTATGGCCTTGAGTTTGCCATTACAAATGAGTTGGCGATGGAATGTCCTTGGATGGAGACATAGAGTATCGACATATATCTCGGTGGACATCTTTTCTGCATTCTCTATATTTTGGTCTTCTGCTTGCTCTTTTTTCTGTTGACACGAAGGCAAAGCCCCACCTGCAAGAATCAGCATAGCCAAGATAATGTTATAGTTTTTATTCATATCTGTACATTTTATTTGTTATGTATGAGAGCATCAAAATCAGCATTCAGTGCTCGTTTTTGCACCCAGTCGTATAAGGTATATCTACGCAAGGAATAATAGTAAGTCCAATAAGTTTTCAACTGTGTGATATATTGAGACTTCGCTGTTTCTAACTCTTGCAAGGCTGTGTTAAGTTCTGTCACGGAAATATTGCCCATCTCAAACCTTTTTTTGGTTATGTCATAGCGTTCGTGTGATATTTCCTGTGCTCTTTGCGAGGTGCGACATTGCTCAGACTGAAAACTAAACTGTAATACCTCACGTTTTATCTTTTGTATATAGTCATTGTCAGCTTGTTCTTTTTTGGTTTTTGCCAATTCCAAATTAGACTTGGCTACCATAACCTTACCTTTTTGTACTCCCCAGTCGAAGATCGGTAACGTGATACTTACACCGATAATCTCGTTGTCTTGTAAATTCCGGTATGCGGCAGTAAAACCATCTGCTGTTCGATTAAATCCCACTTCTGCATTCAACTGCATCTGTATACCTTTAGCCGATTTCGCCTTGGCTAGGTTTTGCTGGGCATTCAGTACAGCCAAGTCTTGCTCCAAAACATGTGAAGAGTTTGTCAAAGCTTTTAGTGTAACCTCATCTGCATTCAGCACCATATCCATCACGTTGGATGGAGGCGTTAACTCTACATCTTGGTAGTTTGTTACCCTAATATACGAAAAGAGATTGAACAATCCGTCATCTAGTTTTATTTTGGAATTGTTTACTTCCACTTTCGTGTTGAGCATAGACAACTCCAGTTGCAATAAGTCGCTCTTGGTGATTGTACCTAATGAAAGGCGTTTCTTGGAAATCTCGTATAAAGCCTCTAGGTCTTTGTATTTGCTTACATTCTGCTGATAATCAGACTGGGCAGAAATGGCATCAAAGTAGAAGGAAGCAACCTGTATAGCAACATCCTCTATATTCTCAAGATATACTTTCTTTGCTCTCTCGTACTCCTTGGGTTCAGACTTTTTTCTCCATTTCAGTTCATTATAAGACCGTAGAGGTTGTGCATAAGACAACTTCAGTGGAAGAGTATTATAAGTTGTCATCTTATAATCAAACTGGTCTAGTCGATACAGGTATGACTGTAAGGAGAGCGTGCCGCCAAGCGAACTAATCTGTTGGTCTACAGAAAAAGTAAACGAATTGGTCAGCGAGTTGTTGTCTACATAATTAATCTTACCATCCTCAGAGTTTCGTGCCTCCACCCGGGAATGGTTAAAGTTCATGATGCCACCTGTAATACTCATCGATGGCAATAATTCCGCACGAAACGATTTATACGCCCAATAACTAGACATAAAGCTAAATCTTGCTAATTGGGCGTCAAAAGAGTTCTGCTGAGCAATGAGGATAGCATCGTTCAGTGACATGGTCTGTCGTTGTGCACTGGCCGTTATACTCAAGGCTGTGCCAACTAATATATATAGTAATTTTCTATTCAACATCATTTTGGTTTTTGACACTGCAAATATAATATATTTTTTGCTATATTTAGCATACCAACTGTTAAAATGCAACTTCTTGTGCATTTTTTTTCATTTCTTCTATGGCAGGTGAAGATATTTTGGGGTGATACTCCAATATTTGTTGAGCAACACTCCTCATTCTGTTTGTATCGCCCATCTCCTTCAATGTTATCATTTTCTGATAAAGAGGGTATAACCGATTGGGAAGTCTTTGGAAAGCGATGTCATAACATTTTATTGCATCATCGTATAAGACCATTTGTCGATAGTTGTTTCCCATCAATACCCAGAACATAGGGTCATTGCTTACTTTTATACCTTGGCGTAATATGGCATTACTATCCAAGTATCTTTTATTTGCTTGGAGTAATTTTGCAAAGCTGAAGAGAAATTGTTTGTCATCATTGCAGTATGGCAACAAGCGATAATCATCTGGTATAAATGACGAATGGAAAACTCCTGCCCACATCTTACTTTCTTTGTGGGCTTTTATATATGGAGTACCAAGCTTCCTACATCCAAAAATCAATACCATAGAAATCCCCCCTATAACACCGACCAACCAAGGATTTGCAGAAAACAGTTTCTTGCCAGAAGCACCTTTAGCAACGAAAAGAATACCTAATATCCTATATGGGAGCATTTGGAAAGGATAGGAGAAAAGGCTGAATATGAGTAAGGCAACCAATCCATATAATAACGTAGAGGATTTCTCATATAATTCTTTTGTCACTAATACTATAATGGCATAACATAAAGTAGCCCCAAAAATACCTTGCTCTGCACCAATTTGTAAGCCATCACAGAAAGCAAATTCTGTGACATCAGCATAATTGGAGAAAAGTGCTATATGACTGGCATCGTTAAAAAAACGATACAACTGATTACCATATTCTCCAGCAAAGCCCCCAATACCCACTCCAAGTAAAGGGTGCTCTAACCACATAGCCAATGTTTGCCACCAGATAATGATTCTGCCTATGGCAGATCCCCACTTGAGGCATAACAGTATGACAGCTAAAGTTACAGCAGAGAATGCCAATACCCATCGATACTTCCATAAGTATTTCCGATAGGTACATAAAAACATCATGGCTACAACCACGAATGCACTACGACTAAATGTAATGGCAAGCATCAAACAGCCGAAAATAATCATTCCCCAGCATATAGCCTTTTCTATTTTTTCTGTAAGAGCAGTACTCTTATCTTGTATCTGTTTAAGATTGGCTAGAGCCATTACAACTCCCATGGCTATGCCAGCAGAATAGGGACCAGGATTGTTGAAAGTTCCTGTTACAGGGTAAAGATAATGATGGCTAGTACCGCTATATAATTGGTAATAGCCCCAAAATAGTTGATAACCAGCATACCCCAATATCCCCCATGCGTATATTTTATTAGGTATAGAGAAACAACCATCTACCAACCTCACTACAATATATAATGTAAAGAGATAAGAATAAGTTAGTATTTCTCCATAGCAAGGTGCATCTGGTAGGCAATATGTCCTCAATAAGGCATACCCCCACCAGGTAAACATTAAAACATCTACGATACTTATTTTACCACCAAATTTGTTTGCCATTTTTATATTCAAAAACACGTTCTTGATTACCTCTTGTTAAATCTTTCAGATAGAGCAGACTGTTTTTGGGAACACTAAAGATTACGCTGTCTGCAGTTGCTTCTTTTGCCCCCAAAGAGTGCCATCTATTATTGTCCCAGTAATGTAATTCATACACATCTCCATTTCTGATGAAATTATCTCTATTGCGAGGAGTCAGGATAACCTTTTTTATCATTTCTGGCTTGGCAAATTTCAATCCAACCCAGCTACCAGAAGGTGCCTTGCTGCTATATGAGGTATAGAAGTCACCATCTAATGCCTTGGCTTGCTCCGTTCTCTCACTGTTCTCATTTCCTATTACCTCACCTGTAATCTTTATCGTGTCTGAAGATGACGTATAAAAGGATATTTCGGCAATATCACAATTGGTATTGTCTGCCCCCTTGTACCGCACATAACGATATGTTTTGGTTGCGTGCGGAAAGGCTACAGTGCATAGGCGTGATGGAACTTGTCTTATCATCACCAAGATTTCTGCATCAGAGAAATCGGCATGGTTAGCTCCTTCTACTACACCTCCTGTCATATTCTTTAAGAATGGTTCGTCAATAGGGGGAAACTTGGTGTAGAACACAACACTCACTTTTTGCTTTTGGGGTCCGAATGACACCAGTTTAGCTTTTCCTCTCTCCAAGTAAGTGCGCATAGGCAAAGTGGAAGGTATCATCTCTCCATGATGATATTGAGCGATACAAATCACTGTTCCAGCCTTGAAATTTCTATACACAAGATGACCATTCTTCAAAATGCAATAGTCTACAGGTATCCACTTTTGTTTCTGCGGAATACATAGATAATATGGTTTCGACTTGTCTGTCTTCTCCGTCAAGGTATTTTCATCAATGACAATCTCTGGCATTAATTGTTCGTCGGCGTATACTTCTGTTACATCCTTAAACTTTGGATACCTGAACAATGGTGGAATTTCAGTTTTATCTTCATCAAGCTCATCCTCCTTATCGGCTTGTAAAGCAAAAGACTCCCGAAACGCCTTGGCTTTCACGTCTTTGTATGCTAAAGCTGGAAGAAAAGTGCCAGAGGCAAGGTCTATCCATGTCTCTTTACCTGCTAGGTTGTTCCAACTATGAGGTGTGTTGTAGTCGCCGCTTAGCAGAAAATCCTTACTACAAGGTATGCCTAGAGCTCGGAAAGTGTAGAGTACGATGTCGCACATATCCCTACAGCTTCCCACATTATAGTTTATGATGCGAGGACCTATGCTTGGCAGGGAAGGCATCTGGCTAGAGAACACAGGATGTCGTTGGTATAATTTATCAAAGACGACTTTTGCTACATCTACGGGATTTGACACATGCTTTTCGATTAAACTGTCCGTTACAGGCTTCCAGCTCTCCATAATATCTTTTCTCCATTCCGTTGGGATTTCTGTTCCAACTCGATAAGGCAATACATACTCACAGAAATCATCAAAAGAAACATTCTTGCCCCATGGAAAATGTCGCCATGCTCCAAATGCTGAATCTATGTGATGTATCAATAATGCCGAATTAATATTCGTTATGTCATTCTGTACTTTTAGACTGCTTACATTTATCGCTCCATTTCGTCTAATGAAAGAATCTGCTACCAAAGGAATTTCTTCTTTTAGGTGATGACTACACATTTGGTAAAGCTCTTGCATCTTTTTGATTTCAGTACCCTCATAATAAGTATGATACGGCATATTTGAAATCAAAAAAACAGCAGCCTTATACTTCAAAGAATCATCAGCGTAATGCCGCAATACTTTTTCTAGTTCTTGTCTGTTGTTTCCTGCCAAGTTCAATGCAGCCTCTAGCCTCTCACTCTCGTGATTGTGAGAGCAAGAGCCTAGAAATAGCAAAAGCAGATATAAAAAGTACAATCGTTTCTTCATCTTATAACTATGGTTTTTCTTGTGTATCAACAAATAATGTTTGATCACAAACATTTCCTTCCTCAACAACAAGTGTACATCCGTTCAGGTCATTTCTGGTAATGAAATCATTTTGCACAAAAAGCATATTATATGGTAAAACATGAAATATGTCATCAATGTATTGTTCTACCAAAGAGTGAAATTGATATTCCACCACGATATTCATTTTGCCATCACACTTGTATTTATTCTTTAGGTCTATCACCTTTAGCAGTTTGGAAATGCAGTCGGAGCAACTTCCATCAACAAAGTAATAGATCCCCTCAGCCTTTAATAAACTTTTGCTTTGTATGCTGTCTATTTGGTTTGCTTGTACATCCATGCAAATACTGTTGTTTTGCAAAACTTGGATAAACTGCTCCACTTTTATAGATGCTGAGCTAGGCTTGGCAGACTTGTCCATACAAGAGCAAAATGTTATGCCTATAAATACTAAAATTAAGAGTTTCTTATTCATGAGCTTTACATAAATATAATTCTTTGTCTTTTCCCCGAATGCAACAATAGTAGGTGTTGGGATATTTAACGCTTTTGGATACAGCTAACGCATGTGCACCAATTGCGTAGTTCTTCTTGAGATTTCCCTCCCAATCAAACACCAACAGATAACCATTGTGATTTTCAAACTCGTCATTCGAAGCATTTACTAAAGTTCCATAATAGAGAAGCCCGACCTCTTTTGATGTACAATAATAATTTATGTATGTATAAGGTATCGACCTATCAAAGATAACTTCGTTGTTCTCATCTATATAATAATCGGTATCTAATTCTTTTGGACCAATAATTGCTTTTTCCATCTCAAGCATATTGTTGTATAGCTCGATGGTAGATTGATGCATTGAAGCATACATAATTTTCTTGTTGTTTTGACAAGCTATGACAAGTCCACCACTAGTGATGTTTTGAGTATTAAACTTATAGCTTTTCTCTAGTCCAACTTTATAATCCTTACAGTAGAATAGTCTATTTCCTTCTTGGTGGATTTTTACTTTTTCGCTGTCAAATATATACAGATTATCCATGACTGGTTGGTCATTTAAATATGCAAAGCTAGATATGCCTCCATTAGGGATTAAATCGTATTTAGGCATATACTTTTTATTTGTCAATACAGAATCTATATCTATGTTAAATAACTTCTGTAATTGGAAGTCATATACTATGAGTTTGTCTCCAGAGACAAACGATGTGCACTGTAGAACTTCATTGTGACCACGACCTATTCTAAGCAATTTGTTTTTTAAATCTTTTGTCTTTAAGTCGTATAATTCAATGAGCCATTGTCCGTCTCTGGAGAAGTTTTGAACAATTAACACACTATCTTTGTAGACATAGTATTGGTAGGCGAGAGATCTTTCTATACCTTTCAAATCTATTGTGTCTAACGATAGAACTTTCGCCTCTGACAGAACTTTCTTGTTTAAAATTCTTTCGTCTGTATGTCTACTGTTGCAACCATACAGACAAAAGAAAATTAAAAAGAGAGGAATGAATAAATTGCCTCTAATCATAGCTTACTTTTTTACTTTAGTACCATTACAAGTTAAAGTGTATCCATATGCAGAAGCAGTACATGTTCCTGTATTGCCTGAACATGCAAATTTTATTACTTTGTTTCCCCTAGTTATTTCACAAGAAGACAAAGCCTCCACCTCACTCATCAATACAGCATCTCTAGAAGAGTTGCTCATAAAATACTGGCTAGAATAAGCCGCTGCACCTACGCAAGCTATCGCTAGGCAAAGTGCTCCAAATAACTTTTTGTTCATAATTGTTGTTATTATTAAATTAATACTATCGGTCTAAGACCGCTTTTAACTCTTGTGGAATCTTATATTTTAGGAATTCCTCCGTTTGATCGTCTAATGTGTATAGATAGCCATTCTTTGTATCAATGTCGAAAGATGTAATGTGCCTTTTCAACTTTATACGAGCAAGTGGCTTTCCCTCCATTGAAAAGAGAAGAATAGAAGGAAGTTTTTCTCTTTTAGTCTGGTAACTCTTTTCTTCTTCATTTATCTGTACGACTCCAAAGCTGTTATCAAAGACACGTACGTCTGAGAAGGTGTAAAGTCTATTCCACTTGTCGGTATTCATAATTTCGTCGATGTCATCTAGCTTATCTCCAATGCAGAGAGTCTTAGCAAAAGAACCGTCTATTTTATAGATGTTAATGTAATTAAGCCCGATAGGCATTTCTATAATTCTATTGTCTTTACTAACTTTAGTAATTGTCGATATAATGTTAAAGTCTTCACCAGGAGCTACAGAAGCTGTATTTAGGCGTGCAAGAATTTTTGGAGTAGAGTTCTTGCCTGTCTTTAGATCACGAATCATTCTTGTCTGTTGTGTATCCCCATTGGTTATTTCTCTTATAAAATAAAATCCATTTTTTAAGCGTTGGGTAATGAAACAATTATTTGATAGATTATGAGATATATTTTTTATGGCGAAGCAATTTTTTATTAAACTTTCTGAAACATTTGCAGTTAGCATTCTACCCTTTTGTCCATCAAGAATGTCTATATATAAACTGTCATGATAATTATAGATGTTAATACCTGTACTTAATGATGAGGGAAAAATAATTTCGTCTTGAGAGTTGCCGATATTCAAAAAACGTCCTAGTACTTTTGAACTGTTCAATGCCATGCAAGCTATTATACCATTTTCTCCTTTTGTTGTAAGCACGCAGATAGAATCAAATATTTGAAATCCGGTAATTCCCGATAAATTGACATTTATCTTGTATGGGGTGGAAAGCGTTATCTCATTGGTAAAATCTTTAACATAATCAATATGTTCTGTTACCATATATTTTTCACTATCTTGGCGGTTGTATTTCCGTGCACATCCCGTTAATAGTAAAAAAATAAAAATATAAAAGAATAGTTTATTCATACTAAAATCTATTTAGAGGATAGAGATTGCCATATGGCAATCTCTATGAATTTAACAATGGCTATGGTATGAATACCATGCGTCAGTTCCCGAAACAAATGAGCAAGTAGGGCAATATCTAACCATGCAACCCGCTTTGGAAGTAATAGAATTGTAGCAAGTATTATTGCCACTACCGCCCTCAGAGTTAGATAAGGCTTCAATATTCTCCATTAACATAGCGTTATTTACTATCATCTAACATTACTTTACGCTCCATTCGAAGAGACCGCAGGAGTGGGTTTCTGGCTGCTTCAGTTCGAGTTTCACAGCCTTGGTCTTCACTGGGTCGAAATTCACGATGCAGGCTACACCTCGCTTGCATGGATAAGCATCGGCTCCAGGAACTTCCTTCCAGTTACCTGCCTCATCCTGATAGTAGAGCTTCCAGCTGTCTGGCACCTTGCAACCGCCCCATGGCTGGTCGTCGTACCAATATACGGTGCTGGTCTTGATCTCCTTGCTCTCAGGGAAGGTGTAGGTAATCCACTCTGTGGTGTTCTTCTTAGGCCACCAGTGGATGTATGGGACAGAACGGTCGTTCTCATCGGCTGGAACCAGTCCGTCGGTGATACTGCTCTTGGCAGGCACCGGAGAAGAGAATTCAACCTTAGCCTGAGCTGCGAGAGTTGCAGGAGCTGATGGCTTGGCAGCCTTGACATCCTGTGGCAACCATACCTTCATATTGCCGTTGCCACGATGAGCCCAGGCGAAGTATGGGATGAGAGTCAGGGTCTGGTCCTTGGTGCTCAGCTTGCCACTCTTGTCGTAGGCGAGGGTCTGCACGTTCTCGGTCAAGGTCTCCATGTTCTGACCCTTATAGAGTGTCAATACATTCTTATATTTAGGGTCGATGAAACCATCGTAAGAGAGCTTGCCCTCAGCGAACTGAGGCTCGCGGTTTTCCAGGATGCTCATGATGTCGAAGCCCTGGTTGTCTGGCCACTCTGCGCAATATACGATAGGACCACGCTCAATGCTGATGCAGCCACGGTCTGCCTCTACCTTGTTGTTGGCACGTACCGTGCGTGCCTCCATGTCGAAGTGAACGCGAACCACATCGCCCTTCTTCCACTTGCGGTTGATGGTATAATAGCCATCCTCTGTTACCTTAGCCTCAACCTTCTTGCCGTTTACGGTGATGGTATAGCCCAGTCGCTTGCCGTCGCTGTAGTAGTAGAGGTCAGATGGAACAGGCTGGCCCTTTACCCATCCAGGGATGCGGATCTTCATACCAAACTGACCAGCCTTGTTGTCATCCACCTTGATGGCGATATCACCGTTCCAAGGGTACTGTGTATCCTGGCTCAGGGAAACCTTCTTGCCGGCTACCTTCAGAGAAGAAGAGTTGCTGAGGAAGAGGTTGACATATACATTCTTATCCTTTACGGCATATACATAGCCTGGGAGGGATGGCAGGAAGCGGCAGATGTTGCTAGGGCAGCAGGCACAGCCGAACCAAGCCTGACGCTGATGCTGACCCATGCTCTCCAATGGGTTAGGGTAGAAGAAGCCGCCGCCGTCCATGCTCACACCACTGATGAGACCATTGTAGAGGGTACGCTCCAATACATCGTAATACTTGCTCTCGCCATGGAGGAGGAAGAGACGGTAGTTGACATAAACATTGCCGATAGCTGCACAGGTTTCGCAGTAGGCACTCATGTTAGGCAACTCGTAGTTCTTGCCGAAAGCCTCGCCGTTGTTGGTAGCACCGATACCTCCGGTAATGTAGAGTTTCTTGCTCACGATGTTATCCCAAATGCGGTCGATGGCGTGGATATAGGCGGTATCGCCGGTGAGGGCGGCCACATCAGCCATGCCTGCATACATATAGGTGGCACGTACGGCATGACCTACAGCCTCGTCCTGCTCCAAAACCGGCTTGTGGCTCTGAGAATATTCCTGTTTGATGGAAGTCTTTCCACGATAGTCGAGGAAGAATTTAGCCTCTTCGAGATATTTCTTGTTGCCTGTAGCGAGATAGAGCTTGCAGAGAGCCATTTCGGCAATCTGATGTCCCGGTACCACGCAAGCCTGTCCTGGGTTAGGACCTACCTCGCGAACCACGCAGTCGGCATAGCGGATAGCGATGTCGAGGAACTTGCGGCTACCTGTAGCCTGCCAGTGAGCCACGGCACCTTCTACCATGTGGCCCAGGTTGTAAAGCTCATGGCTCAAGTCCTCCTCCATGCTCCAGCGCTTGTCGCCAGCCCAGAAGTGAGGATGTTTAGGGTTCTGAGTGCGGGCTGTATAAAGATAGCCGTCAGGCTCCTGAGCCGGAGCGATGATGTCGAGCACGCTGTCGATATACGCCTTGAGTTTCTTGTCGGGATAGGTTTGCAGCACATAGCTAGCACCCTCGATAGTCTTGTATGGGTCGGTATCATCGAAGCTCAGTGGCATCAGTTTGCCTACATCATAGGTGTCGCTAGGATGGGCAGCGCGCTCAAAGTTCTTGTATCTTCCCTCTGTTTCGCATTTGCTGAAAGCCAGCGGGATGGTTACCTTGCGTGAGGTCTCGATACGCTGTCCCCAGAACGTATTGTTCCAAACCTTTACTGATGTGAAAGGCACCGGAGTGATAGGATAACCACCCGAGCTCTTGTTCACTTTCTGTGCCGAAGCAGGCATCAATGCCAATGCTGCCAAGGCTGATGTCATCAAAATTTTCTTCATGTATTGCTAGTTTATTTTGTTTATTTTTTGTAAGGGATGTATTCATCCCAGAGTTTCAATGAGTGCAGATAGCCTGAGAAAGGCCATGCCTCTTCGGCGTTCTTGCCCAGAAGCATAAACTGCGATGGCTTGACGAGGAGCTGGATATCTTTCTGGCTGATGAGCTTGTCGTTGATGTAGATGCTCTCGATTCTCCCATCGAAGCAGACATATACGTGCTGCCACTTGCCTTCCAGGGTCTTCATCTCCTTGTAGCCGGCATCCTCGTACCATCCGTAGTGGTTCATCACACCGCATCTTGGCTCGGTGCCGTTTACCAGCATCAGCTTCTCCAGTTCATCGTGCGAAGAAGTGAAATCGGCTACGCATTCATTCTCGGCAATCTCCGGATTCAGGATCCATGCCTTGATGGTGTAAGGTGCGTTGTCGCGGATGGTGGCTGGGAGCATGAAGTTGCTTCTGTAGCTCTCCTTGCCGGTAAAGGCGAATGCCTTTTTGCCCTCTATGGTCTTGATGATGGCTGCTGTATCGTGCTGCGTCTCGAATTCGCCCTTGAGATGGACATCCAGCGGACTGCCGTTCTTGATGTAAGGCACGGTATCGCCCTCGTTGTAGTAGTCTGCGCTGATATCTACCACCAGTCCCTGACTGTTCTTATCGGCTACAGCCTCACGCACGATGTTGCTCTGGGCATCGAAAGCCTTTTCTGCCACCTCCTGTTCCCAGTTATAATAACGGAGATTGGTGAGGGTAAATTGCTTTTCACCTGCACTAATTACCAGTTTTCCTTCAGAAAGATTCAGTCGTGGGTCGTTTTCATCTATCTGATGCCAGCTTCCGTTGTCGAAAGCCTGGGCGGTGAGGGTGTGCTTGCGTGCCTTGCCGAGTTGCGAATGAGTCATCACGAGCTGGGCACCCGGTTGCAGGGTGATGGCATCTTTGCCAGCCATGCGCTCTCTGAGGGCGGTACCCTGGAGGAGCGAGAACTTGCCGGCGAGCATTCCCTCGTTGTTATGCCAGGTAGTGCCGTCGAAATCGGCTGCTGTCAGACCGAGCCACTGCTGTGGGGCAGAATCTTCTACGGAACCGTAAACCTTGATGTTCCAGATGGCGCCACCGAAACCGTTCTTCTGACCGCCGGTATAGGTGAGGCGGATGTACTGCGCCTTGGCATTTCCGAAATCTACCATCGGCGAACCAGCCAGACGGTTCTGTCGCTTGTCGGAGAAGGTCTGCCAGTGCTTTCCATCATTCGATGTCTCGATGAGATACTGATAGAACTGTGTTCCGTATTCAAACTGAGTCCAGATGCTCTTGATGCTCTGCTTCTTGCCCAGGTCGAGCTGAATCCAGGCTGGTCCGGTGGTGCGAGGGCGCCAGAGTGTGCCGTTGTTGTCATCTACCGCATATTCCGGACGGAAGTCGTTGTCGTAATAAGAGGAAGCTGTAACCTTGGCGCCGAAGGCGAGGTTCTTTGATACCTTCATCTCCGGTTTCAGATCGAGACCTTCGTGGGTTGGAACGACCTCCTTGATGGTACCGTCTGCATTGAATTCGAGTTTGTCGATTGCCACCTGACGATGGAATCCACGGTTGGAATGCGGATTGTCGTGGCGATGATATACGATGTAGTAGTTGTCGCCTTCCTGCAGCACGCTGTTGTGTCCTGGACCATGAACGGTTCCATCGGCATTGGTCTTGAGGATAGTGCCGTGGTAGGTGTAAGGACCGAGCGGACTCTTGGCTGTGGCGTAATCTACGCGGTAGCTGGCATCCTCGCAATGCTCGCAGGAGTAGAGGAAGTAGTAGATACCGTTGCGCTTGAAGACGAAAGGAGCTTCGAAGAAGTGAGTAACCTCGGTGTTCGGGATGAGCTTGGTTTCGCTGAATGATTTCATGTCAGGATTCAGTTTACCTGCTCCGCAACCGAAGCCTTTGTAGATGCCCCAGGTGCCCCAATACATATAGACCGAACCATCATCATCTCGGAAGGTCTGACCATCCAGGGTGATGGCATTCTTTACGAATCTATCTGGTACGAGCACGGCTTCGCTCTCGCCCAGCACGTTCTTCCAAGGACCGCGAGGTGTATCGCCCACACCCAGATGGAGCTTGCAAGGCTGGCAGTAGAGGTAGTAATACTTGCCGTCAGCTTCGTTCTGCATTACATCCGGTGCCCAGATCCAGTGGCTGTCCGGCCAGTTCATCGGCATCAGGGTCCAGTTCTTGAAATCCTTGCTACACCAGAGCTGTGCCGGTCCGAAACCGGCTCCGCTACCATCGGTAGTAGCATATATATAATAGGTGTCACCAAACTTCTTGATGGTTGGGTCGGCAAAATAACCAGGCAGGATAGGGTTGCCGGCTCCCGGAGTGTTGTAAGCAGCTTTCTGGGCAGCACCTGTCTCAGGCGCTGCCGCAGCTGCTGTTACGAATAGTGTTACAATTATATTTTTACTAACCATATGAACTTCTTTTTTTCTAAATGCTTTTTTATTTCTTGATAACCTTGATGACGAATCCACCGCCAGAAGCAAGATGAATCTTCATTTCCGATTTCTGATTGATGACGGATTTCTCTATCTTGTAATCCTCGGCATCGTGGTTGGCATTGATGCCATCTTTCAGCACGATTGCTTCGTAATCTCCATTTGGGAGGAAATCAAACTTTAGGGTGAGCGTGCGCTCATCCCAGTTGCTCTGACCGCCTACATACCAGTCGTTGCCCTTCTTTCTTGCAGTAACGATGTACTTGCCGATTTCGCCTTGTGGCACAAAGGTCTTGTCGAAGACTACAGGCAGCGAAGCGATGTATCGGGTGTATGGCTCATCAGCCTCGTAGTTGGTTGGAGTGTCGGCGAGCATCGTAAACGGACTGTCCTGCACGATGTAGCAGGCAGCCTGGTGGCATCGGGTACCCATCGAAATCGGTTTGGTGTAGATTGCCTTCCAGTTGTCGCGGGTTCCGTTTCTCATCGCTCCCGGTGTGAAATCCACCTGTCCTGCCATCATTCGGATGTATGGGAAGGTGACGTCGTAGAGTGGCATATCATTCTTAGCCTCCGTCCAGCGGCATTCTTCCATACCGAATACACTCTCGTAGTTGAGGATGTTAGGGTAGGTGCGGTTCAGACCGTGTGGCTTGTAGATACCGTGCAGGTCGAGGATGAGATGATGCTTGGCGGTGCAGGCAGCCAGACGTTCCACCATTTCGATGGCGGTCTGGTCATCGCGGTCCATGAAATCCACCTTGAATCCCTTGATGCCCATATCAGCATAGGTCTTGCAGATGGTTTTCAGATTCTCGTCCATCACGTTGAAGACTGCCCAGAGAACGATATCCACGCCCTTGCTCTTACCATATTCTATGAGCTTAGGCAATTGGATATCGTCTATTGGTTTCAGAATGCTTCCCTCTTTCGAGTTGTACCATCCTTCATCGAGGACGATGTATTCCAAACCGTGATTATGAGCAAAATCTATATAATATTTGTAAGTATCGAAGTTGATGCCCGCCTTGAAATCTACCCCTTTCAGATTCCAGTCGTTCCACCAGTCCCAAGCCACCTTTCCCGGTTTGATCCAGGAAGTATCTCCAATCTTGTTGGGAGCAGCGAGTGCATACACCAGGTTGTTGGTTGGCATCTGTGTATCGTGCTCTGTGATGGAGAAGATGCGCCAAGGATAATTGCGCTTGCCGGTGCTGGTAGCGATATAATCGCAGGCACTCTTCACATGGCTCATGTGTCGCCAAGGGTAGTAAGCCATCTCCTTAGGATAAGGAGCAAAGACGGCTCTCAGGATTCCCTTCTCTTTATCCTGTTCGCTGCTGTTAGCCTTCAGCCACATGCCCGGATAGCTCTGCAGGTCGCTCTCTAGGATGGTAACCTTTGCCTTTCCGCAATCTACGGTAGCCGGCAAAAAAGCTAAATCCTGCTTAGCGGTATCGAGCCGTGTTTCGTGATAGATATTCTGGAAAGCCATGGCAAAAGGCTTTTCCGGTGTCGTGGTATAAGGCAACCATGCCTTCTTGTCCTTGCCAAACTGGTAGGCGGCGGTTTCATTCAGAATGATGGTCTTGCCCTTTCGCTGGGTATAGAATCGGTAAGCCACTCCCTCATCGTAAGCTCTCAGGATGATGCCGAAACCATTCTTCAGTTTCAGATTCAGTTCCTGATAACCTGTTTCAAAGTTTTGCTGACGATAGAATGGGGCATGGATGGTCTCCTTATGGTTGCTAAGCTTGTGGCTTGCTACCTTCGGGTTCTTACCCATGTCCATTCCATCGTTCAGCGTTACACCTATTGAAGACTCCTGTAAAAGAATGGAGCCGTTGTATTTAAATTGAAGAGAGAGATACTTGTTGGTGTTGAGTTCTGCCACGATTTTACCATCTGGTGATTTCACCAGATAGTTCTCTGCCGATACTGTTGCCCCTATATATAATAAGGTGGCGATGAAGAAGAGTTTTTTTACCATAACTTTCTAGGCTTATTGTTGTTTTGTCCGTTTTGTTGTTCGCTTGCTGGTAATGCCTGTATACCCAGATTACCACAAGTTTTTATTTCTGCTGCAAATTTACGAATAGAATTGTTTATGTAATGCAAAGAAAGTCCAAAATGATGAAAATATCGTATCAAAAGCCCCCTGTTAGACGATAGTTGCATCTTTGTGTACGATAATTTTAGGACTTCGTTGTTTTTTTCTGTTATTTTGCAAGCAGAAACAAAAACGTATAAATTTTAAACCTAGCAGATATGAATTCAAAGCAGTTCACATTATTAATAGGAGTAGCTTGTTTGCCGGGAATGACTATAGCAGCCACGGTTTATCGCACCATCTCTAAGGTGGATGCCATATCAGTGGATTGTCCTGTGGGCACAGTTCCCCGACTTCCTAATCTCGTATGGGTAACCTATTCTGATGGCTATTCAGAGTATCGCCAGGTGCGCTGGGCTAATTCTCCGCTTGCTGATGAGCAGGCTGAGGCTGATGCGCAGAAGCATCCTGCCGGAAGCCAATATGAGATTGGTGGTTTTGTGATAGGTGATGAGACTACCGACAATGGTTATCCTGTCAAGGCACAAATCAAGGTGGTGGCTGGAGGCTATCAGACTCCTGAAAAGGAAGTGGCTCATACCTTCTCGCTCGCTGATGTGAGCATAGATGGTGACAACCGACTCACCCACAACCGCGATGAGGCTATCCGTGAGATCTGTTCCTGGGATGTTACCCAACAGCTCTACAACTATCGCGATACCTACGGCCTCAGTACCGAGGGCTATACCAAGAGTGATGGCTGGGATTCGCCGGACACCAAACTCAAGGGTCATGGATCAGGCCATTATATGTCGGCAATCGCACAGGCATACGCCGTGGCAACCAATCCTGAGCAGAAGGCTATCCTCCGCAAGAACATCACCCGAATGGTGAATGAGTTGCGACAGTATCAGGAGATGACCTTTGTATATAATAAGGATCTGAAGCGCAACTGGGAGGCTCGTGATTTCGCTCCTGAGGCTGAACTCAGAGAGATGAAGGGCACTTGGGCGGCTTTTGATGAATATAAGAAGCACCCTGAACTGTATGGTTACGGCTATATCAACGCCATTCCGGCTCAGCATTGTGCTCTTATTGAGATGTATCGTGCCTACAACAACTCTGATTGGGTATGGGCACCTTATTACAGTGTACACAAGCAGCTTGCCGGTCTGATAGACATCGCCACCTACTTTGATGATAAGGAAATCTGCGACAAGGCACTCCTCATCGCCAAGGATATGGGACTCTGGGTATGGAACCGCATGCACTACCGCACTTACGTAAAGCAGGACGGCACTCAGGATGAGCGCAGAGCCAAGCCAGGCAACCGCTACGAGATGTGGGACATGTACATCGCCGGTGAGGTGGGAGGTATGAGCGAATCGCTCTCCCGTCTTTCTGAGATGGTTTCCAATCCGGATGAGAAGGCGAAGCTCCTCGAGGCAGCCAACTGTTTCGATGCACCTAAGTTCTATGATCCGCTGAGCAAGAACATCGATGACATCCGTACCCGCCATGCCAACCAGCATATTCCGATGATTATCGGAGCGCTGCGCAGCTACAAGAGCAATCAGAAACCATACTATTACAATCTGGCTGAGAACTTCTGGAGGCTGGTGCAGGGTAGATACATGTATGCGATGGGTGGTGTTGGAAATGGAGAGATGTTCCGCCAGCCATATACACAGATTCTGAGTATGGCAACCAACGGACTGCAGGAAGGCGAATCGCAGGCTTATCCGGATATCAACGAAACCTGCTGTGCGTATAATCTCGTCAAGTTGAGCAAGGATCTGAACTGTTATAACCCTGATAATGCGCAGTATCTCGACTATATCGAGCGCACGCTGTACAATCAGATTATCGGTTCCCTCAATCCGGATCAGTATCAGACCTGCTATCAGTATGCGGTAGGATTGAATGCCACCAAACCATTCGGCAACGAGACTCCTCAGAGCACCTGCTGCGGTGGTACAGGTTCTGAAAACCACACCAAGTACCAGCAGTCGGCTTATTTTGCCAACGATCATACCCTCTGGGTAGGACTCTATATGCCAACCACCCTCCGCTGGAAGGAGAAGGGCGTGACCATCAAGCAGGATTGCCTGTGGCCGGCACAGCATTCAGCCATCAAGATAACGGAAGGCGCGGGCGATTTCATCCTGAAACTCCGTGTACCATACTGGGCTACTCAAGGTTTCTCCATCAAGGTGAACGGCAAGGAAGTGGCAAAGAGCTATCAGCCTAGCACCTATGTAGAACTGGAGCAGAAGCACTGGAAGGTGGGCGATGTCGTAGAAATCGACATGCCATTCAGCAAGCATATCGAATATGGTGCCGACAAGCTTTCGAGCGATGTGGCAAGTATGGACGGTACTCCGCTGAAGACTTCCTGGGTAGGAACCCTGATGTATGGACCGCTGGTGATGGCAGGTACAGGCGCACAGACCTGGAATCAGGCTACGCTGAATATAGACTCCAAGTTGAGTAATATCACCGTGGGCGAATCAAACGGCGTGACAACAGGTGCAGGAGCCAATCTCCTTACCCTGAAGCTGGATGGCAAGGAATTCCAGCCAGACTATTATCGCAACGCTAACAGTACCCACTACTACCGTATCAACCTGACCGATGCCAAGAGCAAGAAGAGCAAGAAGGTGAAGATAGATTTCACCGAACTGAATTCTCTCCTGAATCTTGCCGCAGAGCGTAAGGCTGACCAGGAGAAGTGGAATGCCCTCTCTCAGAAGGTTCCGGAGTATGCTCCATGGGCACCGTTCGGCTATGAGCGCATGCAGAAGGTGATGGCTCAGGCACAGGAATTGGTGGCAAAGGGCAAGAAGAAGGTAACCCAGGATGAACTGGAAGGTACTACTGCCATCCTGAACCGTGCCATCAACACGATGCGCCCTGGCAACCTTGCCGAGATGGAAGACCTCCGAGAACTTTCCGGTCTGCTTCGCCGTGCCGGTTGGCCGGATGACAACACCAGCGAGGAACTCAAGGAAGCTATCAGTTATGGCAGAATGGTTCAGAAATACGTAACCGACGGAAGTGGAACCCACGACATGATTCATGCCGCTGTGGGAAAACTGAAGAAGGCGATGAAACAATAAATAATAAGCCGTTACAAGCAATTTCTGAATAGAAATATAGGCTAAAAGACGAAAATATCGTCTAAAATACCAAAATTAGACGATATTTTCACTCTTTTGGACGATTTTGTGGCATGATATGATAAATATTATGTTACTTTGCAATCGAAATTTAAAAAAAACAATTATCAACCTAACAAACAATAGAAATGAGACAGACACAAAACATTTCAGGCTTTGTACATAGCCAAGCTTATGTAAAAGCTATCGCGTGTTTGGTCCTTGCATGTGGGGGGGCATTACCTACTCTAGCTGCAAGTGAGACCTCATCAAGCCCAAAGGTAGAAAATGTTCAGCAGAACGAAGTTACCGTAAAGGGTGTAGTAAAGGATGCCAATGGTGAAGCCATCATTGGTGCGAGTGTTATTGAAAAAGGCAACGCCAAGAATGGTACAGTTACCGATCTTGATGGTAACTATACCTTAAAGGTAAAGCGTGGCGCTACCTTGACAATCTCTTATATCGGATTTATTAGTCAGGAAACCAAAGGCGGTAATATCATTTTGGAAGAAGACTTGAAGTCTTTGAACGAAGTGGTCGTTATCGGTTATGGTACCCAGAAGAAAGCTGATGTAACTTCTGCTGTTGTCAGTGTGAAGGCAGAGGACTTTACCAAGGGTAACTTCAATGATGCTGGTGACCTTATTAAAGGTAAGGTGGCAGGTTTGACCATTACAAAACCATCTGGTGACCCTGGTGCAACAACTCAGATTAGTCTTCGTGGTATAGCAACAGTGTCAGGCAATGCTCAACCTTTGGTTTTGGTTGATGGTGTTCCTGGTTCTTTATCATCGGTACCACCAGAGAATATTGCTTCTATTGATGTATTGAAGGATGCTTCAGCTGCAGCTATTTATGGTACCCGTGGTGCAGGTGGTGTCATCATCATCACAACTAAGACTGGTCAGCGTGAGCAGCGTACGGAGGTGACATATAATGGTTATGTTTCTTTCTCAACTTGGGCGAAGAAGGCAGATTTTATGACTCCTTCAGATATTCGTGCCGGTAAAACTACTTTTAACGATGAAGGCTATGATACTGATTGGCTCGATGCAATCAGTCGTGTAGGTGTTACCCAAAATCATAGTATATCTTTGAGTGGTGGTAATGCTAAGACTTCTTATTTCGGCAACTTCACTTACCGTAAGGCTGAAGGTGTAATGAAGAAGACTGGTAATGAGTCAATGAGTGTAGCTTTTGATATGAGTCACTGGATGCTCAATGATATGTTGAAATTGAACATCAAGGTGAATGCTGACCAATATCAATATGATGTTAATGACGCTGGTACTATCTATCGTCAAGCCGTGATTCGTAATCCGACTTCTCCAATTTGGAACGAGGATGGTTCTTACAATGAAGGCAGCTTGCTTCAGTATTGGAATCCAGTCTCTTTGCAAAACGAGCAGTCTGGTGAGTATAAAGATCAGACTGTGAAATTTACAGGTAACATAACTTTTGAGCCTATTAAGGGATGGCAAACTAACTTGATGCTCTCCAAGGATCAGACGCTTGATCGTGGTGGCTATTTCTACTCTAGCGATCATTCTTTGTATGGTGTTAACCAAAAAGGTTCGTATTCGGGTTCGGCAACTCGTAGTGGGTATACTGTAGACGCTCAGTATTTAGAGTTGACAACCAAGTATATGAAGAATATCAATAATTTGCATCGAATTGATGCCTTGGCAGGTTATAGCTATTCTGAGGAAACTCATGATATTGACAATATGAGTAATGCTAATTTCCCAACAGACTTTTTCGGCTATAATAATATTGGATTGGGTACCAGATTGACGGATGGACAAGCTTCTATGAGTTCTAACAAGTATTCTAGTAAATTGATTGGTTTCTTTGGTCGTGTCAGCTATGGCTATGCTGACAGATATAATATCCTTGCCAGCCTGCGTTATGAGGGATCTTCTAAATTCGGTGACAATCACAAGTGGGGTGCTTTCCCTTCTGTATCTTTGGGTTGGAATATTATGAACGAAGGTTTCATGAAGTCAACTAAGTCTTGGTTGAGTAATTTGAAACTTCGTGCTGGCTGGGGTGTCACTGGTGTGATTCCGCAAGGTGATGACAAATCTTGGGGCGGTGCTTATAAGTCTATGCTTCGCTATAGCTATAATGGTGGTAACTATTATCGTAATGGAAAGTGGAACAAGGGATTAAAGGCTGCTTCTAACCCTAATCCAGACTTGAAATGGGAAACAGCTAGAGAAATCAATATTGGTGTTGATTGGAGTATATGGAATGACCGCTTGTCTGGTAGTTTCGACTATTATAACAAGAAGACTTCAGATATGCTTTATGAGTATGCTGTGCCTTCACCACCAAACTTGTACGACCATACTTGGGCTAACGTAGGCGAAATGCGTAATACAGGTTTTGAGTTGATGATAAAGGGCGTTCCTGTTCAGACAAAGGATTGGAGATGGGAATCTCAGGTTACTCTTCAGCATAATAGCAATAAGTTGTTGAGTTTATCAAACGATCTTTATCAGACAGATAATACTATGTGGTTGCAAGGTGTTGGTGACCCTGTCACCCAGTACACTCACAGAGTGGCTGTAGGTGAGTCTTTGGGACAAATCTGGAGTTTGAAGGCTGTTGGTGTGTCAGACCAGGGCTTGTTCTTGATAGAGAACCCTAAAACTGGTCAGTGTGCAGAGTTCTATCAGGAAATGCGTAACGACTATGATAACTGGTATGAGTACATGGGTAGTGGTATTCCAAAGTTCACTTTGGGTTGGAACAATACCATCAACTATAAGGACTTTGATTTGTCTTTGCAGTGCAACGGTCAGTTTGGTTACAAGATTATCAACCAGCAGCGTGTGTTCTATGAGAACAATGCTCACGCTTACAATAAATTGAAATCTGCAGCTGAACCTGTTGGTGGTATTCGTCCGCTTTCTGGGGCACAGTCTCAGGTTGTTACCAGCTATTATATTGAAAATGGTGACTATTTCAAATTAAGTTCTTTGACTTTGGGTTACACTTATACTCCAAAGAAGAAAACTTATATTCAGAATGCTCGCCTTTATGGTAGTATTTATAATGTATTCACTATTACTAAGTATAAGGGTATGGACCCTGAGTTGGGTAGTGATAATTTCTGGTATGCAGGTGTAGACGATCGTGACAAGTATCCTACGGTTCGTTCTTTCACTATTGGTTTAAACGTTACATTCTAATAAAAGATTACAATTATGAAACATAATATATTAAAGAAAAGTCTCTATGCAGCAATGCTAGCTGTAGGTGCAGCTTCTTTTACGGGATGTACCGATTTGACAGAGACAGTATATAGCCAACTTCCAGGAGATGGAAGTTATACCTTAACAAACAAGGACATTCAGGCAATGTATGGTCCTATTTATGACCGTTTGCGTGATATGTATAATGGTTGGGAAGGTTATCAGGACATTAGCGAGGAGTGTGGTGACTTGATTATGACTCCATTCCGTTATGAAACTTCTGGTTGGGGTGCACAGTATGTTTCTCTGCACAAGCATGAGTTCCATAGCACAATCAATCACTTGTATCGCCCATGGTATTCTTGCTATCAGGGAATTGGTACTTGTAACTCATTGTTGGATAATGAGTCGATAGCTTCTAATGAGGCAGCAAAGGCAGAGCTTCGTACCTATCGTGCTTTGTTCTACTATGTCTTGTTTGATTTGTTCCGTAATATTCCATTGGAAACAACATCGAAAGTACCTAGCGGTTATATGCCAGAGCAGGAAGATCCTGCTAAGACTTTTGACTGGATTGTCAATGAGTTGAATGAGGCTAAACCATATCTTACAAAGGACGTTGAATTTGGACAAATCAACTATTATGGAGCTTGTATGATTCTTGCCAAGATGTACCTGAATCATAACGCTTGGTTCCCAACACAGGCAGAAGATAAGACTTACTATGAGAAGGCTTGTGATGAGGTGAATGAAATCATCAATAGTGGCAAGTATGAGTTGGCTTCTACCTATCTGGAACCTTTCTCTGCTAACAATCGTAGCAAGGAAACTATTCTTGGCTTGGTGTATGACAAGACCAATGCTGGTATGGGTACTAATTACTATTGTAAGTGGAATATCTCTGGTAGCGGTGCAATCTTTAATGTTACCTTTGATGGTTGGAATGGTAGTGCAGGTATTCCTCAGTTTATTAATAGTTATGATCCTGATGATACTCGTAAGACTGATTGTTGGATTTGGGGTCCTCAGAAGAGCAAGACTACAGGTGAGCAGATCTATATCAATGATAAGCCTCTAGATTATACCATTGATGTTTACGCTATTGAGAAACCTGGTGCTGCCGGTATGCAAGGTGCACGTTTGAAGAAGTATGAAATAGTTGAGGGAGATGTTGGTGTAAGTAATGATGCTGTACCTTTCTTCCGTTTGACTGATGCTTATTTCATCAAGGCAGAGTGCTTGCTTCGTCTCGGTGGTTATAAGGGTGAGTCAGAGCAGGTAGCTGCTGATATCGTGACAAAGATTCGCCAGCGTGCATTCAAGAATAATCCAGAGAAGGCTACTCGTACTGTAGAGCAATTGAAGGGTGCTAGTGTTTATGACTATGGATTGCGTGAGACACAAGGTGAAATCAAAGATGGTGTGTTGACCAATATTGTCAATACCGAGACTCATGAGGGTGGAGCTGATATCCAATTGGGTGGACTTCTTGATGATCTGGCATGGGAATTCGTTTATGAACATCATCGTCGCCAGGATTTGATTCGTTTCAAGATGGATAATGGCTGCAATGTCTTCAATGGTAAGTCTTGGTTTGGTAAGAGTGCTAATACAAATGCGTCTGACCATCATCTGGATATTTTCCCTATTTTGAAGAACAACCTGCAGGCTAATCCTAAGTTGCATCAGAACCCAGGTTATGATGGGGCGAAGTAATATGTTATAATCAATATTAAAGAAGAATTAGTATGAAAAAGATATTTTTAATTGCCATGATGGCTTGTGCTGTCTTCGGGACTATGACATCTTGTAGCGATGATTATGAAGATGCAAGCAAGCCTCATGTGTATGGTGAGACAGAGAACCCACCAGTAAAGGGTTCTGATGCCAATATGGTTTCTGCTTCCATGAAAATGAAACAGGCTGAGGCTGGAACAGAAGTGAAAATAGTAGACTTATCTGTTTATTCAGATAAAGTTCAAGAGCAATTAGGCATGTCTCTTGACGAGGCAATAGCTGGACTAGGTAATGGCACTGTAAGATTCTTGCCTGTAAATCCTGCTCGTAGAGTTTGGGAAAAAACAGCAGCAAATGCAGGTGATAATAAGTGGTATTTGACCTCTGCTGGTACTGTAGCTTCTTCTGAAGATGCAGCTGCGACGATGGAATTCTTGCCATCAAGCAAAGAGGTGAAGATTACTTTGACTCAAAACGCAACAACTGGTATTATTCCTGTGACATTTGGTTTTGTAAAGACAGATAATTCTGCCTATCCGGTAAACTTCCGTTGCCAGGCTCTTGTGACTGTAACAGATGCTAGTGTTTGTGATGTGGCATTAACAGTTCCTAAGGGTAATTATGCTGCTGCACAGTTTAAGTTTGAAACAATAGCCAAGAACATAGAGTATGCATTGGGCATCACTGACTTGAAGGAGTTGGCTGCTGGTCTTGATACTGAAAGTCCTGTATACAATGTATATTTGATGGATGCTAAGGGTAATCTCAATGGCGGTCCTGGTAAGTATACTGCTAATGGTGCAGGTTATTGGATGACCTCAGATTTGGCAATTACAACATGGGGTACTAACCATGCTCTCTTTATGGAGCCATTCATCTATGATGAGGAGGCAAAGGATTTCTATGCTGACGGTGGTGGTTTCAACTGTGGTCGTTTGAGTAGTGATACTCCTGCTTCAGGTACAGTGCTTACTCCATCAATAGTGATCAAACCGGTGAAGGATACTGGTAAAACTTTGACTATCAACTTCACGTTGATATTCGAATAATCTAAGTATAAACAAAATTGTTAGGATGTGCCGTATTTGTTTAAATAGGCGGCACATCCTTCTTAACCTAAAAAGAAAGAATATGAAACTTAATCTGAAAAAGCATTTGCAGCTATTGACTACCGTCTTGATGCTTGCTGGTACAATGCCTTTTGTAGCAAGTTGTGCAGACGATGATATGTCTAAGACAGTGGCTGACTATGATCCAAGATATAAAGGACAGGTGGCGTTTGGTAATTCCGACTACAACTTGGAAGCTGACGCTCAAGAGATAGATATTCCTTTCAGTTGTGACCAAAGTTGGACTGCATCTTTGAAGTCTGGTGATGAAGTTCCTTCTTGGGCTTCTGTTTCACCAGAAAGTGGTGAGGCTGGTGATAAATTGTCTGTAAAAGTAAAGCTTGATGCTAATGAGGACTTGAAAAACTCTCGTCAAGTTACGCTTACCATTACTACAGAAAAGGGGAATACAAAAACCATTACTATCGCACAAAACTATAAGGTAGTAGTGCTCAATACTGCAGAAATTAAGGATTTCGATAAGTATCTTTGTCCAGAGTCAACTAATCCTCATTTTGAAAAGGGAGCAGACTTTATGCTTCGTCAAGACTCTTATTATTCTTGGCATCGTATGAAGCAGAGCGAGCATTTCTTCGTCTTCTGGAGTCCAGAATTTGGTGACGACCCTAATGCTGAGTCTGTAGATGCAAAGATGCGTGTAGATATAGATGACCTCTTGGCTAAAGCTGAGCACTTCTATGATACCAATGTCAAAACTTTGGGTATGGCGAAGGTTGGTCAGGGTAAGTCTATGCTTGACAACTATAAAATGCAGATTTATTTGATTTATCAGGACGAATGGCTTGCTACAGGTTCTGGTTATGACGACAAGATTGGTGCCCTTTGGGTAAATCCTAGCACTTGCCAGCCTGTCGGTTCTACTATTGGTCATGAAATTGGACACTCTTTCCAGTATCAGGTTTATGCAGATAAGGTAAATATGGAAGGTGCTGCCAAGGATTTGCATCATGGATTCCGTTATGGTTTTGGTCCTGAAGGTGCTGGTGGTTGTGCATTCTGGGAGCAGTGTGCTCAATGGCAGGCTCAGCTCGACTATCCAGAAGAGATGTTTGGCTATCATCTTGATGTTTGGAAGAAGAACTATCATCGCCACTTCAATCATGAGTGGATGCGTTATGCAAGCTACTGGTTGCAGCATGTATGGGTAGAAAAACATGGCATTGATGCTTTCGGTCGCATTTGGCGTGAGTCTCAGTATCCTGAGGATCCATTGCAGACTTATGAACGCTTGTTCTGCAACAATAACCAGAATACACTCTATTCTGATATGTATTATTATGCTTCTCACATGGTTTACTATGATTTGAAGTTTGCTAATAATGATAAGAAACCAGTCGTGGTTCCTGATGCAGTAAAGGGTGATTATTCTACAAGTCTCTATAAGGTAGCTGACCAAAAGTATCAGGTAGGTTATGCTAGCTGTCCAGGTACAACTGGTTTCAACGTTATCAAGTTGAAGAATGCTCCTGGTAAGACAGTTTCTGTAAAGGTAGATGCATTGGAGCCTGGTTCTGCACTTCCAAAGGGTGACAAGGGTGAAATGTTGGATGGTGATGGTAAGGTAGTTGGTACAACTAAGACTTACAATGCCCAGGACAATAAAACTTCTGATTATCGCTATGGTTATGTAGCTATAGTAGGTGGCAAGCCTGTTTATTCTGATATGCACAAGGGTGCTAATGGTACAGCTTCTTATCAGGTCCCTGCTGGTACTACAGAGCTTTACTTCGTAATTCAGGCTGCTCCAACAACATACAATCGCCATGAGTGGAATGACAAGGAGGCTGATGATGAGCAGTGGCCTTACACAATCACAGTGGATGGTACAGACGTGGATAGCTACAATGAGGTAATTGATGTGGTGATTGATCCAAATGCAAAACCACAGAATACTGATCTTATTGTGAGTGTTCATGGTGATGAGAGTTCTAGTTATGCGTATGCAACCTATAATCTTGCATATCTCAGTAGTGCTTCTATCTGTTACGCATTCTGCTTGACTCCAGATGAAATCGCTGATAAACTGGTGAAGAGTTCTGAATGCAAGGATGGGGTTCCTGAAGGAAAGATTGCTATGCGCTTGAAGCAGGCTGATGGCTCTTATACTTATGAAGACAACTGTGGTGGAACCTATGCTGGTTTCTGGTGTGATGCTAAGGGTAATCAGCAGAATTGGGGTGAAAATGCTAGAACTTACACCAAGTTTAATAGCATTCATGAGTTGGAAATTGGTTTTATGCCTGGAGCTATCAAGGCTGGCGAAACTTATCCTGAGGTTCTAGAGTTGGTATACAACTGTGGCGGAAAGGAAATCATCGCTACCATCAAGTTCAACTTTATCGTAGATGGAGCTGCTGCAGCAAGAATGCATAGAAGATAAGATAAAATAACTTTTAAACGTAAAAAAATAAGTATGAAGAATTGTATAAAAGTTTCTTTGTTAAGCATTTTGTTGTTGATGTTTTGCACATTGGCAATGAATGCAGCTGATAATAAACCAATCGCTCAAATCGGTTTTACAGCTCCTTTAAGAACAACTGTAGAAATTATGCAACCGTTAAAAATGTCAAAGTATACGTTCTCTGAATCTACAACGCATATGTTTTCTTTGGAGAATTATTCTTTTACGGGTGGAGCATATTTTAAAATGGGCATTAATGTTTCTGTTAGTGGGAAAACATTAACTGTTTATTATGGTGGTAAAACCTATATGACAAAAAGTTTGGAATACGGAGCAAATTTAGTAGACTTTTTTATTCCGTTAACTTCATATAAAAGCTTTTTGTTCTATATTACAATTAAGTAAAATATAAAAACGTTTTTGCGTTTATAATAAGAATGGTAAACAGCATAAGGCTGTTATTACCGTGAAAATGAAATTCTAAGGTGTTATAATAAAACCGCCCGATAGCATTGTCGCTATCGGGCGGTTCTGGTATGCTCGGCATGAGCTTATTCTAATGGGTGCAAGTCCCTAACGAGCCCTAATAGCGGGAATCGTATAGCCAATAGCAAGGGTGTCCATCGTGAGGTGGAATCTGAAAGAAGCTGGCGGCAAACATCTGACCTAACGCACAGAAACTTCATACAAGGCATTTGACCATGGATGAGATTGCAAGACAAATCAAAGTCCCATAGCTATTCGGAATGGTTGGTGTAAATGAAGTGGGTATAAGATGGAAAGAATAA
>OLGM01000308.1_pt1 | contig 34013 bp, 37 predicted proteins | sample 1606001 | NCBI WGS metagenome assembly OLGM01 (sample SAMN03283294) | human gut metagenome | biome: human-associated habitat; material: feces | host: Homo sapiens | place: Peru | collected 2012
TTTCATATAATTCTACTAAGAAAACATATGAAGCAACAGAAAAAGGAAGTACAACTCCAGATACACCACAACCAACAAAAACATATACAAATGGAGAAGTAGTATATTTCAATGTAGATAATGGAACAAAATGTTCAAACTATACAGAAACTCAAAGTAATACAGGAACAAAAAGTGGATGTATGAAATTCTATGCATTCAATGATGATGGGAAAGATACAGTAAATTTAATTTTGGATCACAATACAACAGCAGAAGTTTTTTGGAATTTAACAGTAAGTACTGCATCAGGTCCAAAAGAAGTATTGAATCAGTTAAAAAAAGATACATCATCATGGCAAGGAACAATAACACCGGAGAATTATTCAATAGATCAATCAGAACAAGGTAGTGGAGTAAAATATGCAGTAGATTATAGTGATTATAAAGCAAGATTGATTACAGCACAAGAAGTGGCACAAATCACCGAAAATACAACATGGGATGAAAAAACATCAAGTTCAATATTTTACTTTGATACAAATACAACTACTGAAAGTAAAACATGTAAATATGGAAATACAACAGGATGTAAGTATGGATGGTTATATGATAGAACAACTGATGATTGTACAAAATATGGATGTTTAAATAATTCAGATTCAGATCTATCTACATATGGTTATTGGACAGTCTCTTCTCGTGCCGACAACTCTAACTACGCTTGGTCTGTGTACTACAACGGCGGCACCTTGACCAATGGCTTCGTCGGCGGTGCCCACAGCCACGGCGTTCGCCCAGTTATAACTATCTTAAAATCTAAACTCTCATAAATACTAAATATTTAAAAGTGATAAAGAACTAAAATCTTTATCATTTTTATTTTGATATTTGACATTGATGTTTTAAATAGCTTATAATATAAATGTGGTGATGATATGAATCAGGAACTTAAGAGAAGTATTATTTTAGAACATTATCAAAATCCTAAAAATAAAGGATTAGTAGAATCAGAAGAGTATATTAAAGTTAATATGAATAGTGATAGTTGCATTGATGAAGTTAACTTAATGGCTAAAATAAAGGATGGAAAGATAGAAGATATAAGATTTGATGGTGAAGCATGTGCGATATGTACTAGTGCGACTTCTATTATGACAGATACACTTATTGGTAAAACAGTAGAAGAAGCAAAGAAGATAATAAATAATTATTATAATATGATTGATGAAAAAGAATATGATTCTGGTATATTAGAGCAAGCTAATGTATATGATGATATATACAAACAACCAAATAGAAAAAAGTGTGCTTTATTATCATGGTGGGGTGCTGATAAATTAGTTAAGGAGTATGAAAATGAAAATTAATGAAATTGCTGTTAAAGAGGCTACTTTAGCAAAATATGATTGTGTTGGTGATTCTAGGGTTGGATTCGAAAATGGCAAGAAAAAAACTTTTGAGGTTTTAACTTTTACTACCGTAAAAACGATTAATTGTGTAGTTGATTATGGAAGTAATGAGGTTATAGATATTGAAACAGGGGAAACTTTTAAAATGCCTGTAAGAAATGATGATGGTCGAATTGTTAGTTTTGATAAAGAACAAGAATTACATCCAATTGTTATAATGGACAAGAATTGGGCTAAAATTAGTTATTTATATCAATTATCACTAAAAGCTCAGGCTAAAAAGGTTTATAATCGTTATTTATTAAGCAAAGAAGAACAAAAAGTAAAAAAAATTGGTTCTAAAACTAAGGAAAATTAAAACTTTCCTTTTTATTTGTAAAAAAATTTAGTATAATAATTAAAGGTGATATTATGGCTATTAATGTTGTAGATATTGATGTTTCAAAGGTAGAACAAATCTCTAAAATAAAAAATGAACCAAAATGGATGACTGATTTTAGAGTTAATGCTTATAAAAAATTTGTTGAGCTTAAAAATCCTTTATTTGGTCCGGAAATTAAGTTGGATTTTTCAATAATAAATTACTATAAAAAAATGGATGATAAAATTCATAATGATTGGAATGATTTGCCTACTAATATAAAAGAAACTTTTGATAAGATAGGTTTACCTGAAGCAGAAAAAAAATATTTAGCGGGAGTAGGGGCTCAATATGAGAGTGAAGCTATATATCATAATATGATTAAGGAACTAGAAGAAAAAAATGTTATCTTTTGTGATACTGATACAGCTTTAAAGAAATATCCAGAGCTTTTTAAAGAATATTTTAATAAATTAGTTAAATATGATGAAAATAAATATACAGCTTTAAATGGTGCTGTTTGGAGTGGTGGAACTTTTATTTATATTCCCCCTCATACTAAATTAGATAGACCTCTTCAAAGTTATTTTAGAATTAATAGTAAAAATATGGGTCAATTTGAAAGAACTATTATTGTTGTAGATGAAGGTAGTGACCTTCATTATATGGAAGGTTGTACGGCTCCTACTTATACTAGTGATTCTCTTCATGCTGCTGTTGTAGAAATATATGTTAAGAAGAATGCAAAATGTAGATATACAACTATTCAAAATTGGTCTAGTGATGTTTATAATTTAGTTACAAAGCGTGCTATTGTAGAAGAAGACGGCTTAATGGAATGGATTGATGGTAACATAGGCTCTAAAGTAAATATGAAATATCCATCTTGTATTTTAGCGGGAAATGGAGCAAGTGGTAATTGTATTTCTATTGCTGTTGCAACATCTAATCAAAATCAGGATACAGGAGCTAAAATGATTCATTTAGCGCCTAACACAACTAGTAATATTATAAGTAAATCAATTGCTGCAAATGGTGGTAATGCTTCCTATCGAGGAAAGGTAAGAATAACAAAAGATGCTATTAATTCAAGAAGTACAGTAAAATGTGACACAATAATAGTTGATGATATATCTAAAAGTGATACTATTCCTACTAATATAGTTGAGAATACTTCATCTAATATTCATCATGAAGCAACCGTTTCTAAGATAGATGAAGAACAATTATTTTATTTGATGAGTAGAGGACTTAATGAAGATAAAGCTAAAGAATTATTAATAATGGGATTTATTGATAGATTTAGAGAAGAACTTCCAATGGAATATGCGGTAGAACTTAATGCTTTATTAAAAAATTATTTTTAGTATAAACTTATATATTAAAATAAACTAGGTTTAAAAAAATAAAAAATTAGTTATAGATAAAAATTAAAATTAACAAAAAAAGAAAAGCGAAATAGGTTAAATAGGTGTTTGCTTTTCTTTTTTTATGTCTGTATATTTGTTAATGAAAGGAGGAAAATATGTTAAATCAAACAGTAATAGTTGGTAGAATAGCTAAAGATCCAGAACTTAGAGAAACTGAAAATGGTAAAAAAGTAACTAATGTAACTTTAGCTGTTCCTCGTAGTTTTAAAAATGCAAATGGTGAGTATGAAACAGATTTTATTAGTTGTGTTCTTTGGAAAGGTATAGCAGAAAGTACCGTAGAGTATTGTAAAAAAGGTGATTTAGTAGGAGTTAAAGGTAGAATTCAAACTAGAGTATATGAAAAAGATGAAGAAAAAAAGTATGCTACTGAAGTTGTTGCTGAGAAAGTAACATTTTTATCTACAGGAAGAAATAAAGAAGAAGAATAATTTAGAGGAGGGAAAATGAATTATTATGAAACAATAAAAAATAAAATTATCGATAATGAAGTATATGACAGAGTTAAAAATTATTCAAAAGAAAAACATAAAGTTGAAACTTACTTTACGATTGGAAGATTGTTATATGAATTATATGCTAAATATGGTGATATTATAATTGATAGGTATTCTGAGAGATTGATGGAAGAAGTGAATAGTAAGTATAATAAAAAATTGCTTTTAAAAATGAAACGTTTCTATGAAATTTTTAAAATAGACGAGTTACTTTCTTTTAAAACACAATTAAGTTGGGGACATTATAAGTTGTTAATTAAATTAGATGATTTAGAAAAAATTTATTATTATACTAATATAGCTATTAATTTTAATTTAACGGTTAGTGATTTAAGTAAGTTAATAAAAAGTAATGAATATGATGAACTTGATGAAGAAACAAGACAAAAATTGATTAATTATGAAAAGTTAAAGATAGATGCAGATAGTGAAATGTTTGCTGAATATAGTTATGGTTTTAATAAAATACTTGATGATATATTAAAGAGCGATATTTAGTTTATATCGCTCTTATTTTTAAATTCTTGATAAAAAATTTCATCAGGTTTAGTATTTAGAATATCTGCAATTTTTACCGCCATATCATATGATAATCTTCTTTTATTATTTTCTATTTGCCAATAAAAAGGTTTACTAATATTTAAACTATTGGCCATCATTTGGTGAGTAAGTTTTTTAGCTTTTCTTAATTCTTTTAATTTTTTCATATTCTCATCCTCCAACTATTATTATATATTAACCAGAAGATAACTTCAAGTGAAAAGTTACTCTTTAGTTAATTTTATGTTTACGTTATTATTTGTTGCTATAATGAAGTTAACAAATAGATGACGGAGGTAATTATGATTATTGGTGAAAGAGTTAAAGAAGCAAGAAAGAATAAGAATTTATCACAACAACAATTGGGTGATATGTTAGGTGTTTCTAAAGTTTCTATATGTGGATATGAAAATGGTGTTAGAATTCCTACAATAGAAAATTTTGTTCAATTGTTAGATATTTTAGATTTATCAGCAGATTATTTATTAGGTAGAGATATTAATGTTGTAAGTGAAGAAGATGAAGAATATAAAGTTAAATTATCTAAAGAAGATATTAATATTATCAAAGAGTTAAAAAATAATTCAGTGCTTCATAATAAATTAAGAAATGACCCTAAAAGAACCATTGAATTAATTAATCGTAAATTAAATAAATAGTAGTTTATCTGCTATTTTTTTGGTATAATAAAGTAGGTGATAATGATGATAGAAGATATAAATAAAGTACTTATTAATAAAAATACATTAAACATGGATGAATTTTTATTAAAAATTAAAAATAATAATGTTGATAATCAAGATATTATATCTTTTATGAAATCATTAATAGCTAGTGATATCAAACTAGAAGAAAATGATAGATTCAGTTGTATTTCTTTAGGCGGTTTAGATGAAAAACTAGAAACTATAATATCTTTTATATTAAAAGAATTGAATGTTGATTTTAATAGTACTAGTGATATTTTATCTAAAAATAAAAATCTATCTGATATATATGTAGAATTTAAAAATAACAACAACTATCTTCTTACTTTAAGTCTTCTTTTAAGTGGCTGTATTAATGAAAAAATATCTAATATTGTGTTAGATATTAAAGTTGGTAATATTATAAAAAATGATGAAGAAGTAGAAAATATATTGAAATTAGTAAAATTGGTAGAAGAAAACTTTAATTTAAAAGTTACTTGTTTTGTTACTAATTATAGTATGTCACTTGGTACGTCATTTGGAAAAAATTTAGAACTTAAAGAGATAGAAGAGATATTAAAAGGTGAAAATTTATCTTCCTTAGCTACTTTAGCTATAAAATTTTCAGCTTATATTTATAGCTGTGCTAAAAAGATTTCTTTAGAATTAGCGCAAAATAAAATTTTGGATACTATTAAAAACGGTAGTATATATAACTATTTTAAACAAAGTATTAGTGATGATATCGTATTAAGTAAACGCCTTTTTTCTATAAAAAGTTCTAAAACAGGTTTTGTTAAAAAGATTGATATTTTAGAGATAAAGGATTTGCTGGTAAAAGTTGGCGCTTTAGAAGATAAAGAGGTAGGAGTTGTTTTTTCAAAACAAATGGGCGATTATGTTTTAGAAAATGAAGAATTAGCAAAAGTATATTTAAATAATAAAGATATACTTACTAAAGAATTATTAGATTGCTTTGAAATAGATGATAAAATGGGTGAAGTAAGCCCATTAGTTACAATGATTGTGAGGTAGTAATTATGAATATAATGGGTAATGCTTTAGATATTTTAGGAAGATTTATAATTCCTGTTATCATTTTTTATTTGCTATGGACAATATTTAATATTATTAGAGATTATCGTAGATATGGAAATAAAATATTTGCAGCTTTTAAAAAATATGAAGAAACTGGTAAAGCAAAAGATATTATTATAAATATTTTAGATCAAGAATGTTTAACAAAACCAATTATTATTTCTAAAAATGATAATAGTTTAATTGTTTTAACTGAAAAAGAAATATATGGTATAGTTGTACTAGAATTTGAGGGAAAACTTACAGGAAAAGTTATGGACAAATATTTAATTTTAAATAATAAAAATAAAAAGAATAACCCTCTTTGTAAATTTACTAATGATTTAAAAAATATAAAAAAGAAGAATATTAATATTTTTCCTATGGTTATAAAAAATGGACGAAATAACGAAATAGAAATAGAGGGACTTCCTGATTCAAGAATAATGAGTATAAAAGATTTTTCTTATTATATTTATAAAAATCAAAGTGCTGAACAAAAGTATACAATTGATGAATTAAAAAAATATTCTAAAACGATAGGGAAGATTGTAAATGGCCATAACTAAAACAAAGTTTATAAATTATAATCGTTGTCCTTACTATTATTTTTTAGATAATGTAAATCATTCTAAGCTAAATCAAAAAGTTACTTATGAAGAATACTTCGAAGAACAAAATAAATTTAAATACGAGGTTGACAATGAACAATTAAAATTGTTATTACCTTACTATAAGGAATGTGAAGTACTAGCAACTTCTGTAGCGCAAAAATATTTTACAGGGACATTTACTTGTGCTTATGATACTGCTTTGCAAGAATGTTTTGAATGTAAAATTAATGGTAATTTGTATAGCTGTTATGTAGATATTTATAATGAAACAGATGATGGAAAAATAAATATTTTTGAAGTAAAAGCTACTACCTCTGATAAGTTTGAAGATACTAATTTTTTTAGTAAAAAAGATAATATTTATAAACTAAATAAAATTGATGAAAAAGTAAAAAAGAAATTGCTAAACAAAAATGATAATTGTGGCAAATATATTTATGATATTGCTATTCAAAGATATATTATTGAACACGATTTAAAAAAGGATGGCTTAAATTATTTAATTAATGATACTAATTATTATTTGGGTATTTTAAATAGTAATTATGTTTATGATGGTAAAAAAGATGCTAATAATAATCCTATTTATGAAAAAGACTATTTTGGAAATGAATTGATTACTTTTATTGATGTTAATGAAATAACTAAACTTTATTTGCCGATAATAGATGAAGAACGTAAGAATTTAGAAAACTTAATCAAAATAGGGGAAATAAAGGAAGATATAAAAGTAGGAGATTATTGTAATTATAAAAGTGCTAATAAATGTCCTTTTTGTGATAGATGTTTTAGTAAATTACCAGAAAAAAATTCTGTTTTAACAATTTTAGATTCTCAATTTGGTTTTAAATCTGATGATAAAAAACTATCAGTTTACGATTTAATTAATAACGGAATGTATAAAATTACTGATGTTCCTTTAGAATATTTAACACGTAAAAAAAATATAATACAAAGAGAAGTAATTATGAATAAAGTACCATATTTTAATTTAGAAAAAATAAAAGATGGTTTATCACTAATTAAATATCCAATCTATCATTTAGATTTTGAAACATTTCCATCACCTTTACCAAGATTTAGAGGTGAAAGATGTTATACCCAATCAGTTTTTCAATTTTCACTTCATATAGAAACAAAGAAAGGGTGCTACAAAGAAACAGACCATTATGGATATTTAGCTGATTCTTTAAATGATTGTAGAGAGGAGCTAGTAAAAAAATTGTGTAGTTTAATTACTACTCCCGGAACAGTATTAGTTTATAATTCTAGCTTTGAAAAAAATAGATTACGTGAATTAGCAACTATCTTCCCTGAATATAAAGATAAATTAGATTATATAAATAATATGGTTTTTGATTTGTTAGATGTTATTAAAAGTAACAAAAAAATATATATGAATTTAGGATATAGTGAAGAAGATAGTAAAATATTTAATTTCTATCATGAAGATTTAAATGGTTCTTTTTCTATAAAAAAAGTATTACCTATATTTAGTGATTTAAGTTACAAAAATCTAGAAGTTTCAAATGGGGTTGAGGCTTACTCAACATATTTAACGTTTGATAAATTAAATGATGCTGAAAAAAAAGACGCTTATAATAACTTAATAGAATATTGTAAACAAGATACATGGGCAATGGTCGAAATTTTGCACCATTTAAAAGAATTGTCAAGTAATGTAAAATAGAGGCGATTTTATTGAACTTCTTAAAAATATATTATATGATAAATATAGAGTAGGAGCGTGATAAAATGATATATCCATCTATTGATAAATTATTAACTAAAGTTGGTTCTAAATATCTTCTAGTAAATTTAATTTCTAAAAGAGTAAAAGAAATGCAAGAAACTGAACATTATCAAATGAAAGAAAATGAATATCATTCAAAAAAAGATATTGGTAAAGCTTTAGAAGAAGTGAATAATGATTTAATTCATATAAAAGAGAATTAAATCATTTTTTCTTGTTGTCACAAAAACAAATGTTTGCTATAATTAATGTGGTGATATGATGAAAATAAAAGAAATCAAAAAAAATAAAAATGGTAAGTATAAAATTATTTTAGATAATGATGAAATTATTAATACTTATGATGATGTAATTTTGAATAATGGTTTACTTTTTCATAAAGAAATAGATTCAGAACTTTTAAATAAATTGAATGCAGAAACTAATTATTATGAGATATATAATAAGACAATAAAATTTATTGAAAAGAAATTAAGAAGTAAAAAAGAAATTATTACATTCTTAAATAAGAATAAAGTAGGTGAAAGTGATAAAGAAAAAATCATTAATAAGCTTGAGAGCATCAAACTTATTAATGATGAATTATTTGCTAATGCATATTCACAAGATAGAATAAACTTAAGTTCTGATGGCCCTTATAAAATAATTAATGATTTAAGAAAAAATGATATTTCAGAGGAAATAATAGAAAAAGTTATAAGTAAGATAGATGAAGATCTTATTTATGAAAAATTAAAGAAATTAATTGTAAAAAAAATTAATAGTAATCATAATAAATCAAACTATATGCTAAAACAAAAAACTATTATTGATATGACTAATCTTGGTTATGATAAAGAAATGATAATAGAAATTATTGATGAAAACAAATGTAGTAATAGTAATATCATTAATAATGAATATAAAAAAATTTATACTAAATTTAGTAAAAAGTATGAAGGAATAGAACTTGAACGATTGATTAAAAATAAACTTATTCAAAAGGGTTTTTCTAGTGAAGAAATTGAAAATATAGAGGTACAAAAAAAGTGATTTAAATATCACTTTTTATTTTTCTAATGATTTAATAGAACTTTTATAAGTAGAGTCAATTGTTGAATCATTAATAGCTAAATTATATTTTTCTCTAATTTTAACCCAAGTTTTTTGTTCTAAAGAAGAATCATTACTAATTTTTTCACTAACAATTTTATTATATAAAGTATCTTTCATTTCATCTAAACTTTTCTTTTCAGTATGACTAACTTTATAAATAATGTGGTAACCATATTGTGTTTTAACTGGTTCAGTAGTATATTTACCATTTTCTAGAGCATAAGCAGCATTCCAGAATTCTGTAACATAACCTTCTTTAACAACGTTATTAATAACACCACCATTATCTTTAGTAGCATCATCACTAGAGTTTTCTTTAGCTAATGTATCAAAATCAGCACCATTATTTAATTGTTCAATTAAATTTTTAGCTTTTTCTAATGCTGCATTTTCAGCATTAGTTTTTTCTTCATCAGTAGCATTATCACTTACTTCAGGAGCAATTAAAATGTGTTTTACTGAAAGTTCATCAGAAATATGATTATCATAATAATCTTTTAATTCATCATCAGTAATATCAGCTTTAATATATTTTTTAGCTATTTCTGATTTTTTGTAATCAGTAGCAATAACTTTTTTGAATTCATCTTCATTTGCATATCCATTGCTAATTAGTGCAGCTTCAAAGTCAGCACCATTTTGTTTATAACTTAATTTATATTGTTTGATTAAAGATGCTGCATATTCTTCAGCTTCCTTACTATCAGTAATTTCTTGGTTAGTAATAAAAGTATCAATCATATTTACTAAAACACTACTACCACCTTGTTTTTTTAATTCATTATATAAATCATTAGCTGTAAAATTTTTACCATCTAAGCTTGCTACAACTTCTTCCCCATTTTCTAGTTTAGGTATTTTACCACATCCTGTAGTAGCAAGAACACCTAGACTTATTAAACCTATTAATAATTTTTTCTTTTTCATGTTTCCATCCTTTCTAAGTTCATGTACTATTATATCAAAAAAATTATAAAAATTACAATAATTTTATGTTTAAACATTCACATATATTCAAAAATACCATAAAATACTGTGAAAAGATAAAAAAGGAGGATGATTTATATGTGTTGCAATAATGGTATATCTGGTGCTGCAATTGTTTTAGTATTATTTATTCTTTTAATAATTATACTTGGAGCTTATATCTAGGAAAATAGATAGGAGGTTATAAAATGGCTTGCCAAAATAATTGTGAAAGTAACACTCCTAAATGTGGTTCTAAAAAAGGCACAAGCATTAATTATATTATAATTATAGTTTTATATATTTTATTAGCGATCATTTTAGGAGCTGTAATTTATTAAAAGAGGGATTGGACCTCTTTTTCTTTTTATAAAATGTGTTATAATTTAAGTGGTGGTAATATGGAAAAAAGAGATTATAAAAATATTTTTATTTTACTAGGAATTGCTTTAGGAAGCATTTTATTAATTTTTATAAGTGGTAATATATTTGGTTCTAATATGGATTTTATTAACCAACATGCAGTATTACCAGAGTATTTTAGAGAGTATTTTTATACTAATCATAAATTAATTCCAGAAATATTTTATAATTTAGGAGCAGGGGAAAATGCTTTTAATTTTTCTTATTATGGTTTGTTAAGCCCTGTTATTTTAATATCATATTTATTACCATTTATATCGATGAGAAACTATATTATGGGTAGCTCTATAATTATGTTATTAATATCTATATTTCTTTTCTATAAATGGATAAGAAATAGTTTTGATAGTAAATATACATGTTTATTAACACTAATTTTTATGTTAGCGTCTCCTATTTTCTTTCATTTTCATCGTCAACTAATGTTTGTTAATTACCTTCCATTTCTTTTATTGACTTTTATTAATATAGATAAAGATAATAAGTTTATGATAGTAATAAATATATTTTTAATGATTATGACAAGTTATTATTTTAGTGTAGTAGGAATTGTTGGGGTAATTATTTATTATCTATACAAAAATTTTAATAATTCTTTTAAAGAAAAAATTAAAATTTTTATACCTGTTTTTATTGCTATTGCTCTATCGGGAATATTATTAATTCCAACAATAGATTCAATTTTAGCAAATAGAATGACAACCAACACTAATTTAAATATATTAGAATTATTTATTCCTAATTTTAATTATAGTAGTGTGTTATATAGTTCTTATGCATTAGGATTATTTTCAATTGCTATTATAAGTTTGATATGGCTACTTTTAAAGAATGATAAAAAAACTAAGTTTTTAAGCATTTGTTTATTAACAATAATAACTTTGCCTATATTTAGGTATTTATTTAACGGTGGACTTTATATAAGAAGTAAAGTTTTAATACCATTATTACCGCTATTTATTTTAGGGTTAGGCTTATTTTTAAAAGATTTATTTGATAATAATGTATCGCTTAAAAAATTATCTATTGGCGTTATTATTGCTTTAATATTTAGTTTATTTAACTTTAGTTTAGTATACTTTATAGATTTATCTTTAACACTAGTCTTAATTTTGATTTATTCAAAAACAAAATGTAAAAAAATAATTTATATTCCTTTGATTTTATTATTTATTACTAGTTTCATTTACACTAATATAAATGAAAATTATCTAACTATAAAAGAATATAATGGCTTAAACAAGAGTAATGAAACAATAGAAAAAACATTAACTGATAGCGATTTTTATCGCCTTAGTGATTTAACTAACACTCTTTACAATGTAAATTATGGAGATTATTATAAAACTAGTATTTATTCATCAACTGTAAATAATAACTATAGTAACTTTTATTATGATATTTTAAATATGAATAATAATAATTATAATAATTTGATAATTAGAAATACTGATAATATTATTTTTAATCGTTTAATGTCTGTTAAATATGTTTATTCAAATAAAAAATTAGGTAATAGCTATAAAGAAATAGGTCATAACATTTATGAGAATGTTTTAGCGCTCCCACTTGGATATGCTTCTAGTAATATTTATAGTTTAGAGCAATTTAGTAATTTGGATTATCCTTATAATTTGAAATACTTATTAAATGGAATTGTTGCTGATAATTCTAATGGTGATACTGAAAATATTGTTGAGAAGATAGAAATTCCTATTCCAAGTTATTTAGGTGACTTTATCAATATTAACAATAACAAAATAAATGTAGAAGAAGATTCCTCTTTTACAATTAATTTAGGAAAAAACTTAACTAATAAATTATTAATAATTACAATTGAGGGACTAGAATCTAACAGTTGTAAATTAGGGGATATTGGTATTACCATAAATGGTGTTGAGAATACTTTAAATTGTAAAACTTGGCTTTATAACAATAATAATACAACCTTTAATTTTGTAATAAATGAAAATGATCTTAGATATTTAGATGTTGCTATAAAGAAGGGTGAGTATAATATTTCAGATATTAAAACCTATACAATTGATATGAAGTATCTTGAAACAGCTTTTGACCAGATGGGTAATATAACAATTTCTGATAATAAAGTAACTGGTGATATAAATATTACTGATGATGGATATATGACCATCTCTATACCTTATGATAAAAACTTTCATATATATGTTGATTCTAAAGAAGTAGAATATGAAAAAGTTAATACTGCTTTTTTAGGATTTAAAATAAATAAAGGTTATCATCAAATTGAAGTGGTTTATAAAAATAAAATGATTATGATTGGCAGAATAACTAGTATAGGTGGTTTACTTTCTCTTGTCATATATTTGTTGCTTACTAAGAAAAAATGTGTTAAAGTGATATAGGTGATTGAGAGTGACAGAAGTAGATATAATATATGAAACTTTAATTTGTAATATAAAAAAATATGGTGTTGAGCACGCTGTTTCAGCTTTACAACATTATATAGTTTCGGGAGATAATTTAGGTTTTACTAATGATGGTAATTCTAGAAAGATGATATCTACATTATCTCCTGCTGAGGTAATGGCTGAATCATTACGAGGAATTTTAAAATATCAAATAATATCAGAACAAAGAAATTTACCACAATACGGAGTTAATGAACAAGAAGTTTTAAAAGCTATTTATGAATATAAAAATGGTCAAAGAATAACAGCTAATCTAAAAAGTGCCGATGTTGAGTATTTAGTTAAAGTTATGTTGGATGATAATATTAATGATTTAGTAGGAATGTTTGTTGATAATCAAGAATTATTTGAATGCTATTTAACCTTGTATGTTAATTTATTATGTAACTATAAAAATGATATGAATAAGATAGATAATAATAATTTTTCTAAAATAAATAATTATTTTACAGAAATAAGTGTAGAAGAGGAAAAAAGAAAATAATGAAATTGAATCTTTTTAAAAGTAATACTGATTTTAATAAATATTTATTAGTAAGAGATGCTAAAATTAATAGAAAAAATAAATTTGATTTAAAAAGAGCTAAAGCATATGATGAAATTGGGTATATATTTAAAGATGTAGGTGAAGAGTTAGAAAATTTGTTTGATGATGATTATGCTATTGGTATTCATCGCGTTGGATATTGTGATATTGATGAAGTTTTACCTAATATATTTAGAACGGGACTTATTAATAATGGTGATATGCTTAGTGGAGGATTTCAAGATAATTATATAGATATAAATAAGACGGTTTCAATTATGGATAGTTTTTTAACTATGAATGCAGAATTAAAATTAGCGCATAATTATAAGGCTTCTGTAGGATGTATTATCATTAAAATTCCATATTCATATATAGGAATGAAAGATGGTGAAATAAAACCAATATATTATAAAGATGAACAAGGTATAAAATTATTACCAGAGTATATATATGGTTATGTTCCAACCGATAGAAATGGTAATCTTGGAGCAATAATACATAATGATTCATATACTGATAGTCATACGTATATAGATAGTGAAGATACCCTTTTATATGAAAGTAAAGCTATTCTTAGAAGTAAAAGAAAATAAAGATTCTATTCAAAAATAGAATCTTTTTTCATACTATTTAGTGGTGGTAATATGTACTTAATTGCTCATCGTGGACTTGATAATCATAAATATAGTGAGAATAGTTTTAAGGCTATTTTAACATCTTTAAATGAAAAATATATAGATGGTGTAGAATTTGATGTAAGAATAACAAAAGATAAAAAAATAGTATTGATACATGACGCTATTATTGATTTTATCAGTGATGGCTCCGGGATAGTAAAATATAAAAGTTTTGATGAATTAAATAGTTTTAAATATGGAAAAAGTAATGAGCCTCTTTCAACACTAGAACAAGTACTAGATAGTACTAAAAATAATAAGATTATTTTGATTGAATTAAAAGAGTTTGGGAATGATTTTGTATTACTTGTAGATGAAACAATAAAAATTATTAAAAAATATAATTTGAATATTTATATAAGTAGTTTTAATTATAAATTATTAAATTATATAAAAGAGAAGGATAAAAATATAAAATGCGGTTTAATAATTGGTTACGGGTTAAATAGTTTATATTTAAAAAATAAATTTGATTTTAATATTGTATCTTATCATTATATTAATAAAATTGATAAGAATAAATTAACATTTATTTTTAACGCCTCTAAAAATAATATAAATGACAAAAATTATTTGATAAGTGATAATTGCTTTGAGATAGCTAATTTGACAAAAAAATAATTTGTGATAGGATATAAATCATTAATTAAAGGGGAATTTATATGAATAAGGTTGAAACAAAAGATTTATTAGCTGATGCTTCTAATTCAGAATTTATTTTTAGAGATAAAATTGATATTGATACTAAAGAAACTTTTGGGCTTGAAATAGAATTTGAAGATGTAAAATTAAATGATATTAAATATGGTAGACATTGGGATATAAAAAAAGATGATACTGTTACTAACTATATTGGTGGTTACGAAGTAGGTGGTGAGGCAGCAAGTCCTATTTTAAAAGATACTATCGAATGTTGGAAAGATGTAAATCATATGTGTAGTTACTTAATAAAAAAAGGTGCTAATGCGACAGAAAAGACAGGGGCTCATATTCATATAGGTTCACAGATTCTTGGAGATGATCCTAATAACATTAGAAAGTTTCTAAAAGAATGGGAACTATTTGAAGATGCAATCTATCAGTTTTCATACGGTAAAGATAATTTAGCTAGAAAACAAATTAATTCTCAAGCATATCATGTTTCTAAAACATTATATAAAATTAGAAATAGTAAAAGTGGATATAACAGTTATAAAACCTATTATGATTGGCTTAACTTTTTTAAAAAATATAAGTTAATTAAATTTAGTGGAGTTAATTTTTCTAATTATAAGGGGTCAGATGAAGATATCGGAAATACAGTTGAGATAAGATGTCCCAATGGGACTGTAGACGCCGTTATATGGCAAAATAATATTAATTTTTTCACTAAATTTTTAAGTTATGCTTCAAGTAATAGATATGATGAGGAATATATAGATTATTTATTAAAAAATAAAAATTTAGATAATTCTTATGTAAGCATTGAAACTGCACTAAATTTAGCTGATATGGTTTTTGAAAATCGCACTGATAAAATAATGTTTTTAAAACAATGTTTAAAACTATTTGATAATAATAAAGAATATGTAAAAAAAAAATAGGAATCATTCAGTATGATTCTTATTTTTTATAAACTCTCTGAGCATTTTTGTTAATGCTCTTTTTTCAATTCTTGAAACATAGCTTCTAGATATTTTTAAATCCTTAGCTATTTCTTTTTGTGTTATCTCATCATTGTTATTTAAACCATATCTTTTTATAATAATTTCTTTTTCTTGTTCAGTTAAAATATTAAAATATTTTTTTAATAATTCAACATTATTTTTGTTATGAATATCCATTGCAAAGTCAGGCTTAGGAGTTTTTAATATATCTAAAAAAGTTATTTCGTTTCCTTCTTTATCAAAACCAACTGATTCATTCAAACTTATATTTTTACTATTTTTTTTATTATTACGATAATACATTAAAATTTCATTTTCAATACATCGTGCACAATAAGTAGTAAGTCTAGTTCCATGTTTATAGGAGTATGAATCAATACCTTTTATAAGACCAATTGTACCAATACTTATTAAATCATCAACATCATCTTTTTTATTATCATATTTTTTTACGATATGAGCAACTAAACGAAGATTGTGTTCAATTAATTTATTTCTAGCTTCTTCATCACCAAGTTTAGCTTTTTCAATACACTGTTCTTCTTCTTCATGTGATAAAGGATCAGGAAAAAGATTATTAGAATAAGCTGCAGAAAATAAATAAAAGTTAGAAAATAATTTTTTTAATAGATTTAAAAACATTTTTACACCTCAATAAAATATATGTGTAAAAAAAATTTATTTATTTTGTCCATATTTTTTTCTAAAAAAAAGGATAAGAGAAATTTTTGTGGAATATTAGAAGTGAAAGGAGGAAAAGAATGAAAAAAATTATGATGATTTTAGTATGTTTATTAGTTAGTATTAATGTTGTTAGTGCCCAAGAATATAAAACTTATTATTCAGAATATGGAATTTGGAGTGACTATTCTTTAGATGTTTATACCAAAGATGATTTAAAAGATGTTGAAGTAGAAAGAAGATATAAGTGGTTTAAAAATGAAGAAAGGGGTGAGTATTTAAGATATGATATAGGAATAAATAATTATGATAGATTAGATAAGAATAATTATAAATATACTGATTTTAGTGCTTGGCAAACAAAATCTATAGAAAGTGTAAAAGATAGAGTAATTGAAACAAAAAAACAGTATGGTTATAAGAAGATAAAACCTATTAATACCATTTATATATATAATAATTTGTTTAAAACCGAAGAAGTAAATTTAAATCAAATCGAAATATATAATAATGGAAAAAAAGTAAACTTTAGTGCAACTTGTGGAGGATGTTCAGCAAATTATACACTTGCAAATATTAGTGGTCTTCTTATTTTAGAGCTAGATAATTATTATTATTTTGATGATATGGAAATTAAAATTAAACCTATAAATATTAAAGATATAGAGTTACTTAGATTTATGGTAGCAGCACCATCTTTAGATAATAATACATATTTAGATGTTTATTATGAAGCAGAATATAAACCAAGCAATAGTGATACAGAAATATATCTTACTGTTAGAAATTTCTCAAAAGGAAATCCTAGATACGAAGAAGAAGTAATTTATGATAGTGTTCCTTATGCTTCAATATCAGATGTTGTAAGAGAATTTAATCTATATCGCTTTAAAGATAAATTATATTATTTCTATACTTATGACCGAAAGTATGTAGATGGTTATTTTAAAATAAAAGATGGATATGAAAAAGATGAAGAAAATTATGTATATTATTATCGATATAGAAATAGAGATAAGCTTATGATAAATGATTATATTGAAATAAGTGAAAAAAATAAAAAAATTGATGATTATATTCAATCCACTACTGATTACAATATAGATGGTGTTATTGATTATACTAAAAATGGATTATATGACATTAAAGTAAAAACTTATTTTATAACTAAAGATGTTAAAGTATTAATAAATATTAATAGCAATAATTTAGAAGATAGTAATAAAAATGATGGTGATAGCAAGTTAGAAGATAATAAAAATAATCAAAATAATAATAGTAATTTTGATAGTGAAACTAAAAAAGGTAATGAAACTTTGGATGATTATCAAAATCTAGAAAATAGATATGATGACAAACTGGTAGAAAAAAGTAATACTATAAAAAAACGTAGTAGTTTAGATAATAGAAATAATAAAGAAGAAAGTAATTGCCAAGAAAAATTAGAAGAAGTAACACTAAAAAATGAAGATAATGAAAAGAAATTAAAACTTAGTAATCAAGCGTATGATTATCTTAATTCTTCTTTACTTAAAATAAATAATAATGGTTTTAGTGTTGGTTTAAGTTGGTATTTATGGTTATTATTACTAATCATAATATTAATAATAATTATTATTATAATTTTAAAAAGAAAGAAAAATAAAAACAAATTCTAGTTTTGTCGAAACAGTATAAAATTAGATTTTGTTGTGCTAAATTATAATAGCGAGGTGATATATTGCTTGATATAAATTATGAAATAAGAAAGGGAATTTTATTTATTAGACTAGGTGGAGTTTTAAATAAAAATACAGTTAGTAAGCTTCAAAATGAAGTAACTGACATGATAAAAGATAATGGTATAAGAAATGTCGTTTTTAATTTAAAAGAATTACAATCAATAGATATAAAAGGTATTAATAATCTACTTTATAATTATGAACTTTGTAAAACAAACAAAGGTAAAAGTTTGATATGCGGGATTGATAATTCATTAGTTAGACATAGAATTAATAATACGAGATTACTGAATTATATGGTTGAAACTAGTGATGAATTAAGTGCTTTTAATATTATAAAATTATAGGAGAAGATATGAATGAAGAACTTTCAAAATTAATTACAGATAATGAAAATCTAATTTATCGTATAACGCATTATTTTAATAATTATCTCAATAAAGATGATTTGTTTCAGGTTGGATGTATAGGACTTATTAAAGCATATCAAAATTATAAAGAGGAATTTGGAACTAAATTTTCTACTTATGCTTACCCTTATATTTTAGGTGAAATAAAAAAATATATAAGAGAAGACAAAGGAATAAAAGTTAGTAGGGATATTAGTAAACTTAACTTAAAAATAGAAAGAGCTAATTTGATATTATCACAAAAATTAATGAGAATGCCTACATTTAGTGAGTTGTCAGAATATTTGGGAATCGATGAATATTATATTAGTGAAGCTTTATGTGCTAGTAATGTATTAGAAAGTTTAGATGCAGCTATAACAACAGATGGAAAGGATTTAACTTTATATGATACTGTACCTAAAATTGAAAAAATGGATATAGACACTTTACTAATTTTAAAAAATGAATTGTCAAAGTTAAGTAGTGATGAATATCAAATTATTACAGACCATTATCTTAAAGACAAAACTCAAAGTGAAATAGCTGCTAGTTTAGGAATAAATCAAGTTCAAGTATCACGTTGCGAACAAAAGATTTTAAAAAAACTTCGTACACGAATGAGTGGTAAAGATTATGAAGTTACAAAAGCAGCATAATTTCTGCTTTTTTTGTGAAAAAATAATGAAAATCCTTTATATTATAAAGGTTAAGTGTTATAATTAATATGGAGGTTAGAGAGAATGAAAAAAGAAAAAAGTAGTAAGTATGGACTTTTAAAAGTTCTAGGAATTTCATTTTTAGTATTTGCAGTATTATCTTGGATTATAAAAGCTGGTAGTTATAGTGGTTCAACTTATACAGCAGATGCTACTAGTCCAGTTGGTTTATATGGACTATTCATTGATCCTTTATATAGCTTTGGAATATTTGTTCAATATATTGTTGTATTCTTAGCTATTGGTGGATTATATGGAATTTTGAATAAAACTGGTGTTTATTCAAAAATGGTTGAAGGTATTAGCAACAAATTTAAAAATAAAAAAACATTATTTTTAATTATTACTATTATTACTTTCGCTTTATTATCTTCATTAGTAGGTTCACAAATCGCACTATTTATATTTGTACCTTTTGTAATTGCTATTTTAATGAGTTTAGATTATGATAAAATTACTTCATTAGCAGCAACTGTAGGTTCAATTATTGTTGGTGTTATAGGATCTACTTATGGTACAGGTGTTGTATTTAAGAGCTTCTTTGCAATGAGTGCTAATAATGGTATTCTTTATAAAGCAATTTTATTTGTAATCGTTGTAGCCCTTTATATTTTCTTTATTTTAGGAAAAGAAAAATTAAATGCAAAGAAAGAAGTAGTTGAAGAAGTAAAACCTAAAAAAGGTAAAAAGAAAGTAGAGAAAGTATTAGAAAAAGTAACAGAGAAAGTAAAAAAAGTAGAAATACCTTTATATGATGATAACAAAGATGATAGAAAAAATGCTATTCCTCTTGTTATTATGTTCTCATTATTGGCACTTATTGTTTTAGTAGGTATGTTCAATTGGTATTATACTTTTAATATCGAATTCTTCAATAAGATTTATGAGTCGATTATGTCTGTTGAAGTTGGAGGCGTTGCAATATTTGCAAAAATATTTGGTGAACTTCCTCAAATAGGTTCATTTGGAAATTATGATTTAGCTGCTATATTGATTATTGCAACATGCTTAATTGCATGGGTATATGGTATCAAATTTAATGATTTTGTTGAATCATATAAAAATGGCACTAAAAAAATGTTGTTGCCAGCTATTTATGTAATGTTTGCATCAATAATATTTGCTGTAATGGTTAATTCAAACACTAATATAAGTGCAACAATTACTAATTTCTTATTAGGACTTACAGATAAATTCAATGCTTTAATTGTAACTCTAGTAGGATTAGTAAGTAGTTATTTCTTTAATGATTTTCCTTATATGGTAAATAGTTTATATGGAGCATTATCAACATATGATGCTAATATGTATCCTATTATTTCAATTATTTTAAATGCTACTTATGGTTTAGCTATGTTAATTTTACCAGTTAGTATTACTTTAATAGCAGGTTTAAAATATATGGATGTTTCATATAAAGAATGGTTTAAGTACATTTGGAAATTCTTACTACAAGTATTTGTCTTAATAATATTATTTGTTTTAATAGTATTAGCAATAATTGGTTAAAAAAACAACTATATAGTTGTTTTTTTGTCATATTTTATGATATTATAAAAATATAAATAAAGTAGAGAAAGAAGGAAAAAAATGAAATGTTTAAAATGTAATAGCAATATTGCAGAAAATCAATTAAATTGTCCAGGTTGTGGAACGTCAATTGAAGAATTAAAACAAAATAATTTGCTTATGGAAGAAGAAGAGCAAGCAAATGATGATGTTATTGAGGTAATAGACGAACAACCAGAAGAAAATGCAGCAACTGTTTCTGAACCAGAAAAAGAGGTAATCAATATAGAAACAACAGAACAAAATGTTACTCCAATACAAGCACAAAGTTTTACAGCAGATAATAAAAATAAATCAAATAAGTTACCACTATTATTAATTATCTTATTAGTAGTTGCTTTAATAGGTGGACTAGGATTAGGTTATTTTATATCAAAAAGTCCTAAATATATATTTACTCGTTCAATTAACAAGTTATATAAAAATTTTTCATCTAACTTAAAAGAAGATGCTGATACTGTAACTAGTAATTTTAGTTTAAAATTAAATCTTGATGGAACTGAAAATAGTAAAGCAATTATGAATATCATAAACAATATATCTTTAGAAGGCAAAGTAAGTATTGATTATCTTAACAAATTAATTTTAGTTACATTAAATAGTACTTATGATAATGATAAATTGATAAATGCTGATATCCAATATCAAAAGGGAAATGCATACGTTTTATTAAATGATATATTTGATAAATATATTGTTGTTGGTGATATGAATGAATTAGATGATTATTTTGAAAAAATGCAAATTAATAAAGATCATAAAATTGTAATTGCTGAAGTAAAGAAAGCTTTAATTAAATCATTAAAGTCAGAATACTTTGAAAGTGAAAAAACAGAATTAGAAATAAATAACGTAAAGGAAAATGTTGTAAAAAACAATTTAAAAATAACTAAAGACAATGTAGCGCAAATTAAAAAAGATTTCTTAACAAATTTAAAAAATGATGATAAATTTTTAGAAAGCTATGCAAAATTAAATGATAGTGATAAAGATAGTGTCAAAGAATCTATTCAAACAAGCATAGATTATGCTACTGAAACTGATATTGAAGATGATACTTTAGAACTTAATTTATATACGAAAGGTTTTACAAACGAATTAGTTAAAGTAGAATTATTAGTTAAAAATGGTGATGAATCAACAGAGATTTCTATAATTAAAAATGATGATAAAAATTACATATTAAAAGTAGTAAGTGCTGATAAAGAAGAAGTAAATATTAATATTAATGTTGAAAAAGAAAAAGATAATACTACCTTGAAGATAAGTACTGCTGTTGAAGGACAACAAATGGCACTTGAAATAAAATATAGTGGAGAATACAACAAAGAGGTATCTGCTCAAGATGTTTCTAATAGTATTTCTATTGATGAATTAACAGAGGAACAAGCATCGGAAATTATGACAAAGTTATTACAAAATAATGGTGTCAAAAAATTAATGGAAGCTATTAACAGTATTAAAAGTGAAATTGATGATGATTTTGGTGTAGTTTTTGGAAATGACTCAAGCGATTATACTGATTATGATTCAGATGACTACAGCGATTTTAATTATGATTTCAGTGATGAAGATACTGACTATAATTTTTAATTTCAAAAGAAAGATGTTTTTCATCTTTTTTTGAATACAAAAAGCGAACAGATGTATTGACTTTTATAGTACTGCTAGATATAATAAATATAGTTGATTTAGGTGATTTTATGGATAGAATAATTATGCATATAGATGTAAATAACGCATTTCTTTCTTGGACAGCTATATATTTATTAAATAATGGTTATAAATATGATATTCGTGATAGTTATGCTGTAATAGGTGGCGATGAAAAGACAAGAAATGGTATTGTTTTAGCTAAGTCTATACCAGCTAAAAAGATGGGAATATATACTTCAGAAACTTTGTATAGTGCTAGAAAAAAATGTCCAGCATTAAAATGCTATCCACCTAATTATTTATTCTATTCTGAAATGTCAGATAAATTATTTAAACTTCTAAATAAATATACTCCTGATATAGAAGTTGCTTCTATAGATGAATGTTATCTTGATTATACCCCTGTTAAAAATATTTATGGAGATGAAGTAGAATTTGCTAAAAAAATACAAAAAGAAATATATGATACTTTAAAATTTACTGTTAATATAGGTATTGCTAATAATAAATTATGCGCTAAAATGGCTTCTGATTTTGAAAAGCCATTTAAAATTCATACCTTATATGATTATGAAGTGAAGAAAAAAATGTGGCCATTACCAATTGGTGATTTATTTGGAATAGGTAAAAGAAGTGCTGAAAAATTAATTAATTTAGGTATTAAAGACATAGCAGCTTTGGCAAATGCAGACGTAAATTATTTATCTAAATATTTTAAAAATCAAGCTATTAACATGGTTAATAGTGCGAATGGAATAGATAATAGTAGGGTAGTAAGTGAGGCATCTGTAGCTAAAAGTATAGGTAATGAGATAACTTTAGAACATGATGTTTCTAATAAAGAAGAATTAAAAAAGCATTTATTATACATTTCTGATAAAGTAGCTCGTCGCTTGAGAAATGATAATAAATATGCTTATGTAGTTGTTTTAGTTTTAAAAGATAAATATTTTGTTAGAAAATCAAAACAGAAAAAATTAAATAATCCTACTAATGTTACAGAAGATATTTACAATACTTCTGTAGAAATATTAAATAGTATAGACAATATGGAACCAGTTAGATTAATAGGAATTCAGTTGACTAATTTGGTTGATACTTGCGACCATCAAGTATCTTTATTTGAAGATATTGATATTGTAGAGAACAACGAGGTGTTAGATAAAACTATAGACACTTTAAAAGACAAATACGGTAGCAGTATTTTAAAAAAAGCTTCTCTTATGAATGTTAAGGATAGGCGAAGGCTGCATGATAAGTAGTCATTTATTAGTTACTAATTAGATTATTAGTGGAAGTAAGCCGCAAAAATCAATTTTTTTAATTAAAAATTAATAATAGCTATTGACATATAATTAAATTAGAGTATAATTAATATTGCCTACTTGATTTTGCGGGTGTAGTTCAATGGTAGAACTCCAGCCTTCCAAGCTGATAACGTGGGTCCGATTCCCATCACCCGCTCCAGATTGATAGGAAACTCGAACTTTTCGAGTTTAAGTAATATAGACTAACTAGAAATAGTTAGTTTTTTTGTACTTAAATTTTGAAAGGATGAGTGATTATATATGCTAAATATTGAAACAAAAGAATTAAAAATAAGTGATGGTGCATTTCTATTTGAATATTTAACATTAACAAATTCATCACTCATTATTTTAAATTAACTTGGAATCTTTATTTTAAATCCATCAAACATTTCATATAGCGTTTCAATGTTATTACCCTTATTAGTAGTAATGACAAATGTGTTTTCAATTTCACTTAAATTTTCCGTTTTTGTAATATTTGGTATTGTTATAATTGCCTAAATAATTAAAACTACTATGCTAATTATCAAGCATACATTTAAAATTTTTGTATTGTCTTTGTATTCTGGTATTTTCTCTTCCTTTAAATAATATTGATGTATATTTTTAATATCTAAATCATTCTTTATATCAAGCACTATAATAGGAAGTGCTACAATAATAATTAAAAGTGTACTAATGATTGTTATATTAAATGGAATCATATTATTTATTGTCAGTATAATATTCGGTATAACTATAATTGCTAATAACAATATAAAGATCATTTCATAAACATAGTAGTTCTTAAATGCCTTATATTCTACTTTGGCACCATCTTTTAACTAATTTCTAATTGGGAACAATAAGACTAATAAAATTATGGCTACTAAAATTATGATTACTTTCTACTTCACTCTTTACACATCACTTCCAAATTGCAATTTGCATTATTATTTATTTTTACTTTTTATTCATCCACTCAACTGTATCCTTTATTGTATCTTTCATATTTCTATTTTTAAATTTCAACTTTTCTTTAGCTTTTTCATTACTGAAATTAGCATTAGAAGATAGTGTATATAGTGAATACTTTGTAAAAAGTGGAGTTTGTTTCTTTAAATTATAATATACTTCAAAAAAAGGTGCTATTAATTTTGCAAGACCTATTGGTAATACCATTTTAATCTTTTTTCTTCCTTGCACATCACAAATTAAATCGCATAATTCTTTTATTGCAATATATCTATTAGATAAGATATAGCATTCACCATTAATACCATTTTTACAAGCACTAACAACACCGTCTGCTACATCTCTTACATCAACAAAATCATATCCACCTTTTACACAAGCAAATAATTTGCCATTTGCAACTTCTTTTATTAATTGTGTTAAGTGACTATTGCCAAAATCATTTGGACCTATAATACCAGATGGATGAATTATACAAGCATTCAAATTTTTCCCCTTTACTGCATCAATTACATACTTCGCAGCTTCTGCTTTTGTTTTTGCATATAATCCCTCAACATTATCAGGGTTAAAATTAGTTATTTCTGTTATTAATTCATTGTTAGGTGGCTCTGGGATTGCATGCACACTACTAATATAGATAAGTTTTGCTTTTGACTCTATTACCTTATCTACTATATTTTTAGTTCCATTAACATTAACATTATAAACAAGTGGATTGTATTTTGATTTTATATATACTACTGCAGCACAATGAATTACAAAAACTTCTTTTCCATCAGTATTTTCAAAAATTAATGATAAAGTTTCTTTTTTAGTTACATCACCATAGTAGATTTTACATTTTAATCCTTCAAGTGATTTAATAGAATCGCCTTTTAATACAAAAGCCCTAATTTCATTATCAGCATCTTGTTCTAACTTTCTTATAATGTTATTACCTAAAAAACCATTTGCTCCTGTTATTATATAGATTTTTTTCACAATATTTATCACCTGCCACCCCATTCTAAAAAATAAATCTAAGCTCTCTCTTATATAATTATACCACAATTTCACGATTCTTTTTTAAGAAGTATATGAATAGTAAAAAGATTAGTTATATTCCAAACTAATCTCATCAATAAATTGTAATTTGCTATTATTTATTTCTTTTAACAAGTATTACTTCAATTACCGTTATAACAACAATCATAAATGGAGCTACTTTAAAATATACCCACTCAAATGAATGCCATATAGTTCCAATAACTGCCCATTCTGGATTACTATAATCCCAATTTTGATATGGACTACCTAACAGTGCTAATAAGATAAATAATAAAATCAAACAAACATCAGCTATTATTAAAGTATTAACAAATATATTTCTTTTTTGCTTTTGTTTTTTAGATAGTTGTTCATTAATAACCTCTAGTTTCTCTGATATTACCTTTAAGTCGTTTTTTTCCTGTTCATCAATGTTCTCTCCAAGAATTGTACTAACTGGTGTATCAAATACTTCCGATATAGATATTAACATTTCTGCATCTGGAACAGATAATCCTTGTTCCCATTTTGATACTGTTTGTCTTACAACATTTAATTTAACGCTTAATTCTTCTTGAGAAAGTCCTTTATTTTTTCTTAATGTTTTTAAATTATCTTTTAACATTTATAATTTCTTCCTTTCATTAAATAAATTGTATGACAAATACCCTGTTGCTACAAGCAATGCATTTTAACATATCTATTAAACACTGTTACATCATAGCTTTCAACTAATTTATAAATTGTAATTTATCAATATTATAATTTTTTTAAAAAAGCTGACATTCTTCCTCTTTCATTCTCATATTCATCTACTAATTTATAACCGTTCTTATACATATTATTAATAGAAAAAAGATTTTTGCTATGCGCCTTGGTAAATATATATTTAATTCCTATACTAATACAATATTCGTTAAATATTTCTAACATTTTTAACATGTACCCATTACCTACATAATCAGGGCTTACCATTATCGGTCCCAATGAAGCTGTTTCTCTTTCTAAAGTATTAATATGTCTTTTATTTAATACTTTTTGATTAGAAGGAATATAAAACATTGAGCATACTAAATGTTCATTATCATAATATAGCCATATTTTTCAACCATGTAATAAAATATCTTCTATTTCATTCATAGAAAAGGTTCCTAACCATTCAGGATGCTGCATGTTTTCTTTAACATATGTATATAATTTTAAATAATCATTTAAATCTACATTTTGATTAACACATTTTAATTTAATAAAATTCATAATACACATCATAATTTCAAATTACTATTTATCTGTCACTTCAATATATAATTATACCATCATTTTGGTAAATTTTATTGCTAAATTAAAACATCCAAGATTCATCCAACATTTCTAGTATATATCCAACATTTGGAAGTAAAATAGAACCTTGCAAGCCCTTTAATTAAAAGTGATAAATCGAAAGTATGGTAGAGTTCTTCCATATTTTAACTCAATTTTGCAAGTGCAAAATAAGAAATGATAGCGCTATAAATCCTTTATTTATAAGACATTAAGTATAATTGTGCTATCAATTTCCTTATCCTGCTTAATAATTATCATCACTTTTTTGTTAAAATTTAGTATTTTCATAGTATACTTATATCAGTTAGTAGTTTATTACTACCTATTATATAGAAAAATAAAGGTTGTCCGACTTCAACCTTTATGGCTCCATTGAAATAAATCGAACTATTAATTAGTTCGTTTTTTTTTATTTAAATTCCATGTTATCAGCTTTCGTTCTTTATTTTATTAATCATTTAATATTTTACTTTTAATTTGTCTTAGAAATTTAAAAAAAGTATGATATACTGAAAGTAGAGTAGAAATAGGTGTGGTATAGATGATTTTACAAGTAATAGGTATTTTATTAATTATTATATATTTGTTACCTAATGACAATAAAAGAAAATTAAACAAAAAAGGAAAAAGTAATTACGCAATTTTAATTCCTGCTCGTAATGAAGAAAAAGTTATAACTGGTTTAATGGAAAGTTTAAAAAAACAATCTGTAAAAGTTGACTTTAATGATGTTTATGTTATGGTAAGTGATAAAAATGATTTAGCAATTCCCATTTTAAAAAAATATAATTGTAATATTTTAACAAGAATAAATCCTAGCTTAGAAAGAAAAGGTTATACGCTAGATGAATTGATAAAAAGTATAAAAAAAGAGTATGACTTATATTTTATATTTGACGCCGATAATATTTTAGATAAAGATTTTATTAAAAATATGCTTGAAGAACATAAAAAAGGATATGATATAGTAACATCTAAAAGGCTTAACAAAAATCCAAGTGATAGTGTTACTTCTTATTGTTCTGGTTTACTGTTTACATTGTTAAATATATTTAATAAGAGCAAATCTAACAATAATGAAAATGTTATATTATCAGGTACAGGATTTTTTATAAGTGGTGAGATTATAAAAAAATTAGGTGGTTATCCTTTTTATACTTTAACGGAAGATTATGAATTAACTTTATATTCAATAATAAACGAGTATAATAGTGGTTATTGTGATAAAGCTACTTTTTATGATGAACAACCAATAAAACTTGATGTTTCAATACAACAACGAACAAGGTGGATAAAAGGTTATTTTGAAAATAGAAACAAATATAATAAAGAGTTAATAGAAAAGTATAAAAAGACGAGAAATTTTTCTATATTAAAAGAAATAATTGGTATAAAGGGAATTATAGTTTTGCTATTATGTGCATTTATAAGTATATTACTAAATTTTTCATTAGCAAAAATAGTTTATATATTATCAATTTTATATTTAACATTATTCTTAGTTACACTATTTTTAATACTTTGTGATGATTTAAAAGTTAATAACGAATTAAAATTTAAAGCCTTATTTTTTAATCCGATATTTTTATTAAGCTATATAGTAAGCTTATTTAAATCTTTTGGAAATGTATCTTGGGATGTAATAAAACACGAAAAAGATGATCTTTCATGATCATCTTTTAGTATGCCTTTATAGTTAGCGCTTTTTCTAATTCATCTAATCTATTAAATAAATTATTTAAAAAAGTTATTAAATAAATGTGTGGTTTAGTTATTAAATAAAATAAATTGAATTTGACACCTTTACTTTTTAATGATAACTTAATCATTCTTATCTCATCTGATAAAATTGGAATAAATGCTAAAGAAATAGAAATTATTAATGTTAAGTTATCAATATCTACTTTAAATATTTTTAAAGGGTAGAATAAGTATTTAAAAGCTTGTCTTATTTTATCATTATCAAAGTAATTTCCCATTATGTATGTCATATCAATAGCTAGAAATAATTTTATTCCTACTTTTAAAGAAAATATAATATTTGAAAATAAAATATTACAAATAATTATGAAGAAAACAAAAATCACATATTTTTTAAACATTTTAAAATGTTTTTTTATAGGTATTTTCATAATTATAGAAATTATAAAATTGAAGCTAAACAATATAAGCAAAAATACAAAGTTGTCGATTGAAAACAGTAGGCAACTATATATAAAGAAAAGTATAAGTATAAAAGTGTTAACCATTTTTTTTAATTCTTTCTAATATACTTTTTTCATTTAAATCATCTATGTTATTAATCTTTAATGTAGTTGCTAATTTAAAAATGAATGGTATTTGTAAATTATGCTTTGTTAATATAGTATTATCATTTAGTATATCATTTATTTCATATTTATATGTTTTATGGTTATCTATAATAACGATTTCATCTGCATATATTAGTTCATCCATATTATTTGTTATAAAAATAATTCCCATTTTCTTTTTTAGCGAGTTAATAAGTTTATATATAGCTTGTTTCCCATTAATATCTATCATAGATGTTGCTTCATCAAAGATAAGGTAGTCAGGGTTTAATGATAATTGTGAAGCAATAGCAATTCTTTGTTGCTCTCCTCCTGATAATTCATAGGGATTAGTGTTCATAAAATTTTCCATATTAACTTTTTTTAAACTGTCTTTAATTATTTCTGGTATTAATGTTTTTTCTACTTTCATATTTTCTAGAGTAAATTTTATATCATCATATACTTTCGAAAAAATAATTTGATTACTGGGATTTTGAAAAACTATTCCAACTTTATTTCTGATTAATTTATTATCAGTTTTTTTGTTTATTACAAGATCATCAATCGATAATTTTCCTGAAACAGGATATAAAAGTCCACTTATTATATTTGCTAGAGTAGACTTACCACTTCCGTTAGCTCCAATTATAAATGTTACTTTTGACTTTTGTATGTTAAGATTTATACCATCAATAATAATTTTATCATATTTAAATGTTATATTTTCAAGCTTAATCATTTATTATTTTTTCCAATCTTTTTTCTAATACTTTACAAAGTGCCAATACAGTAACTATTTCTATCGGAATCATGATTAGTTGTTTTGCTATTCTAGCAGGAATAATAATTTTACTAGCATTTTTGCTTATCATAATAACCCAAACGGTATTTAAGCAACCGTTAAGCAAACAGGTAACAATAATAGTACTAATAATAAGTCTTATAATAAAATTCTTATCTAGTTTAAATTCTTTTCTATAAAGAAATAATCCATAAATTAATCCAGTAAAGAAAGACGTTACTGTGAAACCAAAAAAGTAGCTTCCTGTAGGAAATAAAAGAGCTCCTATAATATCACTAACAGTAGCAACAAATGTGCTATATTTTGGACCTAAAATAATAGCACTAAAAATAATTGGGACAAAAGTAAAACCAATTGTAATAATCGGTGTCCTGATAGATAAAATTCTTCCTAAAACAACCGCAGACGCTAAAAAAAGCGCACATAATAATATTCTTCTTGACTTGTTCATAAAAAAATCCTTTCTTTTCCGCATGAAAAAAAGGACTGTATGATTCGATTTTTTCATTAGCGGAATGCAAAAATAAATAAGCGAATAAATCTTGCCTCTTAAACAACTTCCCGTTTTAAGAGTCTTAACTATTTATTTTTTACTCTAATATTAATTTAATAATTAAATTTTGAAAAAGAAGGATTAATAGAACTTTAGTCGATTGAATATTAAGCAAATACATTTTTGCATATCAATCACCTTCCATATACATTATACGCGTTAATAATTAGTTAGTAAATAAAAAATAGAGAAAATCTCTATTTAACCTAATGCAATATCTAAAATCATCATTATAGAAAATCCTATTAATGTAAATAAGGCCATTAAATCTTTATTTTTATTTGTTTGGCTTTCAGGAATTAACTCTTCAACAACCACATATATCATTGCTCCAGCAGCAAATGATAGTAAAAAGGGAAGAAGCAACCTTATTTTAGTTACTAACAAAGCTCCAATAACTGCAGATATAGGTTCAACTATACCACTTAATTGACCAAAGAAAAAAGCTTTTTTTCTAGACATTCCTTCACGTCTTAATGGCACACTTACTGCAGTACCTTCTGGAAAATTTTGAATACCTATACCTAAGGCTAATAAACTTGTTGCAGCTAGTGTTGTGCCATCTAACCCATAACTTAAAGAACCAAAAGCTACACCTACAGCCAAGCCTTCAGGAATATTATGAAGTGTTATAGAAAATATTAACATCAAACAACGTCTGAAACTGTTATTGTTGTATTTTTTATTTTTACTTAGCTTTGTAAATATTTTGTCACCAATAAAGAGTAATAATCCACCACTAAAAAATCCAGCGGTCGCAACTAACCAAGTTACCATTTTTAAATTTTCAGCCATTTCAATAGCAGGAGATAATAATGACCAAAAAGATGCCGAAATCATAACTCCTGCTGCAAACCCCAACATCGCATCCATAATATTTTTTTTAATAGTTTTAAATAAAAAGACTAAAGCCGCTCCTAGTGCTGTAACACTCCAAGTAAAAATAGTTGCAAGTAAAGCTTGAGTAACATGATTTAGACCACAAAAAAATTCTACCATTAACATCAATCCTTCATTAGATAACTTATTCAAAAGTATATTTTTAGTTATAATAAAAGCCCACCTTTCATATATTTAATTGTAGAAAGAGAGGAATCAATATATATGGAAACACTTAAAGTTTCATCAAAATCTAATCCCAACAGTGTAGCAGGAGCTTTAGCTAATGTATTTAGAGAAAAAGGTAGTGTTGAAATTCAAGCTATAGGAGCAGGGGCTTTAAATCAAGCTATTAAATCAATTGCTATTGCTAGAGGATTTGTTGCTCCAAGTGGTAAAAATTTAGTATGTATCCCAGCTTTTACTGATATTGTAATTGATGGTGATGAAAGAACAGCAATTAAATTGATAGTAGAAGCTAAATAATAATAAAATAAACAAGAATTAGACTAAATAGTTTAATTCTTTTTGTTATATATTGCATTACAAAAAATAATGATGTATAATTAATATAGTAAAGGAAAGTGGTAGTATGGTTAATATGACTTCCGTTAAATTTAAAGATAACGTCCCGCTAAACCATAAAATCACATTATAGTTGGAAAATCCCGTAAAATAAGGTAAGAAGTTGCAATAAAGCAAATAAAATGATACACTATTAGTGGATTTGAGTTAAATTATTTCACTCAAAAAGACGGGAAGTTCGAAAAAATTTTTTTCGATAAAGGTAACGTCCCGCTGTTTGATATTATAAAAGGTTTGTAATTTGGCTTAAATAATTATGGGTAGGATTATTTTTTCAATAATCTAATAGAAAGATCGATATCGTCGTTATCGATTTTTTTAATGTTAAATTTATTGATATTGTCTTGATCAAGAAAAAATAAAGCAACTTCATAAGGACTGTGATTGTTTAAAGAGATTCTTGGAGTTGAATTAATATGTGAAGCAATTAGATAACAATCATCTTGGGTAAGACCAGCAAAAGAAGAACCTTTTGGAAGAATATATCTAATATATTCGTGATTTTTTTCAATAGATCCTTTTTGCCAAGAACATGAAGGATCACAATAGAATATAGAAGAAACTTTTTCGCCAGTATTTATGTCAATTTCAATACTTTCCGGGTCAAAGAATTCAGAACCATTATCAGTAAGAATAACTTCAAATAATCTTTTAAATTCATCAATACCAATTAACTTTTTAATGAAATTGAATGTTTCGGTAACATATTTAGATTGTTTGTAAGGTAAAAGATATATAAGCATAAAGTTATATTGTCTAAATAAAAGAGTGAGAAAACATTTACCACCTTTACCACCAGAAGTACCAATAACAGTATCCATTTCAACGATAGAAGCATTAGGGTTGTGTTCAATATAATCTTTAAAATCGGTATAAAATCTACCAATTTTAATTTTAGGATTACACTTTTCTCTAGATTGATTGTTGGAACATTCTTTATTAATTCTAAATCTAACTTTTCTTTGAAGATCAATATTTCTGACATTGAGAATACCTAAATCTATATATTTATAAAAGGTAGATTTAGAAAAATTTAAAATGTCCGAATGAGAAATAAAAACATGATTAACAGAATGGTGTTTGTGAATCATAAGAGGGGAAATAACATCATTGATGGAAGCAATTTCTTCTTTAGTAATCTTCAAATGACTTCTAGATTTGATTAAAACCTTAAGATATTCATTGTAAGCAACATCATGAGAATAGGAATATCTAATTTTTCTACAATTATTAAATTTTGAACAACCATTACAAACATAAGGCGGTTTAGATTCAAAACAACAAGGTTGATTATTACATTTATTAGTAGTTCTAAGAAACCTATGCTTTTTAACTTCATGAGAAACAGTAGTTCTATCTTTACCAATACGATTACCAATTTTAGTAAAATTATAATTATTATTTAAAAATT
>OLGM01000309.1_pt1 | contig 33965 bp, 30 predicted proteins | sample 1606001 | NCBI WGS metagenome assembly OLGM01 (sample SAMN03283294) | human gut metagenome | biome: human-associated habitat; material: feces | host: Homo sapiens | place: Peru | collected 2012
CACCTTGACGGTGCGGACATGGGACTTGATGCTTCCTCGGCCTAGCCGGGTACTCGTAACCAATCCTGACAGGCAGTTGCCGTGTCATTTCTCGAAAACTGTTTTACGAACACCTAGCTAAAGGAACGGGATACTTTTTTTGTGCCGGGAAGATCAATTCCTGATCTGGTAAATACGTTTCATTTAAGTGTTTTTCTGTTCTTCCTTCTGCAGTTCGTCAATTGTAAGCAGCAGCTCATCGATGGAAACCTCTTCGTCCTCCGGATCTTTCGTAAATTCTCTGACCAGTTCTTCGTACGTTCTTCTTCTGTGTTCCAGCGCTTTCCGCGACCGCTCCCGCCGGATGCGGCGGACATACCGCAGGCGGAGGACAAAGAGCAGAATCAGAACGAGAAGGACAAACGGTATCGCCAGAAAAACAGGATCTGCCTTCCGGATACGGGCAAAAAGGGATGCACCGGCCGAGGCAAGATGGCGGAACCAGGAAGCGGCATGCACAGTGCCTTTCCAGAACGCTGCGAAATGGGAAGCCACAGATGAGAAGGAAACCGTGGATGATGCCGGTGTTTTGGAAACGGCCGGTTCCGGTGTCTGGGTTATGGTCGGTGTTTCGGTCGGCGTCGCAGTGGTAGTCGGCGTCGGTGTCGTCGTCGGAACCGGCTCAAAGGTTACGGCAAGCGTATGGTCCGCCTGAACATCCGAAAAAGTATATCTGTCCGGATATTCCGTTACCGGAAGATAGGAGCCGTCTACGGAGAGCTTTGCAAGCCGGTAGCCGGAATCCGCCGTGTAGGAAATCGTTTTTTCTTCCCCACGGGAAACGTCGCCGCTTTCCGAGACGGAACCGTGCTCCGCAGATGATATGGAAATGTGGAACAGATACGGCACCCGTGTGCGGTACAGACGGAGAAGCCGGGTTCCATCGGATTTCTGCAGATTTACAATGGCAATAAATTCACCCGGATTCGTCTCGCAGAGTCCTTCCGGTTCGTTGGAGACAATATCGTCGGAAAAACCAAAATCAACAGCATCATCGGAAAGAAGCGTTTTCTGGGAAATCGAATACGTCTGAAGAAAATTTCCGATTCCGAGGTGCATCGTCAGCGGAAAGATGAAAAAAAGATCACCGGAAACACAGAGATCCTGAAAGTTTTCCATATAAAAATCAAAAGGATACGTTCCCCAGTCATCTACCACCTGAAAAGAAGCATCGAGAATCTTGAAACTGTAGCCGCCGTTCGTATCGGTCTGGATCAGATAGCCGCCCGTGGAGGGCAGATAGTCGATACCGAGGATATTATAGCTGTCGGAAATCTGCACCCGCTCTTTCTGCTCCAGCGTATCTGGATCGAGACGGAAGATGCACCCGAAATTCGACGCATCCGGGCTGCTGTAGCCGCTGACCAGGATTTCGTGTGTGACGGGATTGTATGCCATACCGTTGGCGTGCGCATAGTCCGCATCCTGCACCTGAAGTGCGAGCGAATACTGCGTGACGGGATTTCCATCCTTGTCGGTGTCGTTTTTATAGTAGGCAGAGACCACATCGGAATCTGTCGTCAGATCGTTATAGTTTTCAATGCAGATGATATAGTCTTCTGTCGCGCAGACGGACTGTACCACGCCTGTGCTGCCAAGAAGCGGGTATTCTGCAACCATTTCCCAGGAAGCGTCAGCAAACGGTGTAGTGGAGGCAAAACCAGCCTGGCAGAGCATGGGGTGAGTCAGAAAGAGAAAAATGCCCAGAAAAAGGGCAAGAAAAAACCGGCCGGATTTCCTGTCGGTGGGAGATTTTATCGAAAAATTCGTAAATGCAAGCCGCATATGATATGTAGGTCCTTTCTTACAGAAAAAAAGTGAACTTTTTCTGTCACCCTATCTTACCACGGAACCAGTGGAAAGTAAATGAAGGAGGGATGGAGATTTTCTTACATATCATTTAAGAAAATGTAATAATTTTGTAGTGTTTGCCGATGCAAAGTAGTTGTAAACATTTTGCCGTCTTGGTAAAATAAACATAACAGAATTCAGAAAATTGTGAAGAAAAAGGAAAGGCGGAGAACCGATGATCAGAATCAAAGATATTGCAGACCGCGCCGGAGTCAGCCCGACGACGGTCTCAAATGTAATACACGGAAAGACCGGGCGTGTCTCGAAGGAGACGATTGAGAAAATTAACCGGATTTTAGAGGAGATGGAGTATGTACCGAGCATCAGCGCACGGATGCTGGCAAACAACAGCTCCGGCCTCATCGGCGTGGCGCTCGGCTTCATGAGAAAAGGAAATGCTTCCTCGTTTGAGGATCCTTTCGTATCGGCGATGCTTGGAAACCTGGAGTATCAGATCCGGGAACACGGCTATCATATGATGCTGGTTGCGCGCCACGAGCAGGGCGATATTATGCAGCAGGCGCTTGGCTGGAATTTTGACGGCATGATTGCCATGGCGCTGAGCGAAAAAGAGATCGCAGAGCTCTCCGGGCGGCTTGGAAAACCGCTGGTGACCATTGACCAGTATCTTCCGCCGGAGCTTGGCGTCCGTTCCATCACGATGGATGACCGCGGCGGTGCCTACCAGATGGGTCAGTATCTGATCGGGAAGGGACATAAAAAATTTCTCTTCCTGTCTGACTGCGACATCGGCGTCGATCATCACCGGTGGCTCGGTGTGCGGCAGGCGATGGAAGAAGCGGGAATTGAGGACTGTGAGAGCCGCCACATTGTGATTCCGTGGGACCCGGAAAAACGGGAAAAGGCGTATGAGGAAATGCTGCCGTTCTTCAAAAAGCAGACAGCGCTCTTTTTCTCCTCTGATTACTATGCACTTGAAGCATCCAATTTCCTGCAGAACAAAGGGGTAAAAGTTCCGGAAGATATTTCCATTGCGGGCTTTGATGATGTCACCTATGCAACGCTTGCGCGGCCGAAGCTCACAACGGTGCACCAGATGGTGGATGGAAAAGCACGCCGCGCCGTGGAAGTGCTGATGCATCTGATCAAAAACGAGCCGGTACAGAAAGATATTCCGCCGCTGCCGACAACTCTGGTGGAGCGGGAATCCGTACGCGATCTGACAAAATGAATAATTACCAACTTCACAGGGAAACTTTTGTAAAAATTGCTGGTTTTGCGCAAAACTATTGAAAAACCAGAGCAACCTGTGGTAAACTATGACTGAAAAGACAGAACCAAAGCACCCGGAATACGGGCATGAAATAAAAGGAGGATTACAGCAAATGGACAAAAAATGGTGGAAAGAAGCCGTCGTTTATCAGATTTATCCGCGCAGCTTCATGGACAGCAACGGAGACGGTATCGGAGATTTAAATGGTATCACTTCCCGTCTGGATTATTTAAAAGACCTTGGCGTGGATGTTATCTGGCTGTCACCGGTTTACCAGTCGCCGAACGATGACAACGGATACGACATCAGCGATTATCAGGCGATCATGCAGGAGTTCGGAACGATGGAGGACTTCGACCGTATGCTTTCCGAGATGCACAAAAGAGGCATCAAGCTGGTTATGGACCTTGTTGTCAACCATACCTCGGATGAGCACAAATGGTTCGTGGAGAGCCGTAAATCGAAAGACAATCCATACCGTGATTACTACATCTGGCGCGATCCGAAAGACGGAAAAGAGCCGAACAACTGGGGAAGCTGCTTCTCCGGCTCCGCTTGGAAATACGATCCGCAGACCGAGATGTATTACCTGCATCTGTTCTCAACGAAACAGCCTGACCTGAATTGGGAAAACCCGACCGTAAGAAAAGAAGTTTTCGATATGATGAACTGGTGGTGCGAGAAAGGCATCGACGGCTTCCGTATGGATGTCATCAGCATGATCTCCAAACCGGAAGGACTGCCGGATGGAAAGATTCCGGATGGCGGACTCTACGGCGATTCCGGCTGCGTAAACGGACCGCACGTACATGAGTATCTGCAGGAGATGAACAAAGAAGTTCTTTCCAAATACGATCTGATGACCGTCGGCGAGTGTGCCGGTGTCACGATTGAGGAGGCAGAAAAATATGCATCTGCAGATGGCAAAGAGCTCAGCATGGTATTCCAGTTCGAGCTGGTTGAGCTGGCAAGCGGAAAATACGGCAAATGGACGGACAAACGCGTACCGCTCAAAGATTTCAAACGCGTCATGACAGCATGGCAGACGGAACTTGAGGGCAAGGCATGGAACAGCCTCTTCCTTGGAAACCACGACCAGCCGCGCTGCCTGTCCCGTTTCGGCGATGATTCACCGGAATACCGCGTGGTAAGCGCCAAAATGCTGGCTACCTGCCTTCATATGATGCAGGGTACCCCGTACGTATACCAGGGTGATGAGCTCGGCATGAAGAACGTTCCATTCAATGATCTGTCCGAGTTTCGCGACATCGAGAGCATCAACGCCTTCAATGAGCTGACCGGAGCCGGAAAAGTAGCCCCGGATGACATGATGCGCTACCTGAATCTGCGCGGAAGAGACAACGCAAGAACCCCGATGCAGTGGGACGACAGTGCATCCGCAGGATTCACCACAGGCACACCGTGGATCAAAGTCGGACCGGATTACGAGACTGTCAATGCCAAGAATGAGATGGCTGATCCGGATTCTGTATACAATTATTACAAGAAACTGATTCATCTCCGCAAAGAGAAGGATATCATGGTTTACGGAACGTACGAGCTGCTCGATCCAGAAGACGAAGCGCTGTACGTATACACCAGAACGTTAGGTGACAAAAAACTCCTTGTGATGTGCAACTTCACAAAAGAGGAGCAGGAGTACACAGTTCCGGAAAACTTTGCGGGAGCAGATGTACTGATCAGCAACTATCCACAGAGCGGCGCAGCAGCGGGGGCAAGAAAACTGCGCGCGTATGAGGCAGTTGTTCTGGAAACCAAATAAAAAATGCAGAGGAACCTGTGGCAGAACGGACTTTTGCCACAGGTTCCCGTTCTCAAAATGCGGTAAAAACCGGTAAGAGTAAGAAAGGGGAAAACAAAACATGAAATCATATCTGAAGATGGAGACGCATCCGCTTGCAAATCCCGAGAATGTGATAAAAGGAGATAAATACCGTATCACAGTACTGACAGAGCATCTTCTTCGACTGGAATACAGTGAGGATGGTGAATTTATCGATGCGGCATCCCAGACGGTTGTAAACCGGGATTTTCCGGCCGTGGAATTTTCCGTCAAAGACACAGGCGATGAGCTGGAGTTACGCACAAAGTATCTGCAGTTGAATTATAACAAAAAATCATTTTCTTCAAACGGACTTTCCTGCAAAACAACCGCGGTCGGCATCAGTTCTGTACCGGCATGGCATTACGGAGATCCGACACAGGATCTTGGAGGAACGGCCCGTACGCTTGATCAGGTCAATGGAGCCTGTGATCTGGAACCTGGTATCATGTCCTGGTTTGGTTCCTCTGTTCTGGATGATTCGAAGTCGCTTCTGATGACAGAGGACGGCTGGGTGACTCCGAGAAAGAAAGGGGTACAGGATCTGTATTTCTTTGGCTATGGCTGGAATTTCCGTCTGGCATTAAAGGATTTCTACCACCTTTGTGGTAAGACTCCGATGCTTCCGAGATTTGCACTTGGAAACTGGTGGAGCCGTTACTGGCGTTACAGTGAAACATCCTATATGAAACTGATGGAAGACTTCGACAAAGAGAACGTTCCATTCTCGGTTGCTGTTATCGACATGGACTGGCACCGTGTAGACGATGTGGATCCGAAATACGGCAGCGGCTGGACCGGCTACAGCTGGAACAAAAAACTCTTCCCGGATCCGGAGCGTTTTCTTGGAAAACTCCATGCACGCGGCATGAAGACAACACTGAATGTCCATCCGGCAGACGGAATTCGTGCGTATGAGGACTGCTATCCGGAAGTAGCAGAGGCTATGGGAGTGGATGCAAAAAAAGAAGAGCCGGTCAATTTTGACATTGCGGATCCGAAATTTGTTGATGTATATTTCGACAAAGTCCATCATCCGATGGAAAAAGAGGGCGTCGATTTCTGGTGGATTGACTGGCAGCAGGGACAAAGCACCAAGATCGAGGGTCTTGATCCGCTGTGGATGCTGAATCACTATCATTTTCTTGACAGTGGAAGAGACGGAAAACGTCCGATGACCTTCTCCCGCTACGCAGGACCGGGCTCCCACCGCTATCCGGTCGGATTTTCCGGAGACACCCACATCACCTGGGAATCCCTGGATTTCCAGCCGTACTTTACCAGCACAGCCTCCAACATCGGCTATGGATGGTGGAGTCATGATATCGGCGGCCATATGCTTGGCTACCGTGACGATGAGCTTGAAGCAAGATGGTATCAGTACGGAGTATTTTCTCCGATCAACCGTCTGCACAGCTCTAACAGTGCCTTCAGTGGAAAAGAGCCTTGGAACTTCAGCATGGAAGTGCGCAGCACAATGGATGATTTCCTCCGTTTGCGTCATAAACTCGTACCGTATCTGTACACGATGAACTACCGTGCATGGAAAGAGGACACACCGATCGTTGTTCCGATGTATTATGATTACCCGGAGACGGTTTCCTGGGGCAAAAATCAGGCACCGAATCAGTACTTCTTCGGAAGCGAGCTGATGGTAACACCGGTGACAACGAAATGCATTCCGGAGCTGAAACGTGCAAAAACGAAAGTATGGCTGCCGGAGGGAACCTGGTTTGACTTCTTCAACGGAATGGTTTACGAGGGCGGCAGAAGCATGGATCTGTACCGCACACTCGAGGAGATCCCGGTTCTTGCAAAAGCCGGTGCCATCATTCCGATGACCGAGAAGATCAGTGCGCTTGATGTAGAGTCCAACCCGGACGAGTTGACCGTACGCGTTTATGCAGGTGCGGACAACAGCTTTACTCTGTATGAGGATGACAATACTTCGATGGCATATGAGAACGGCGACTGTGCAAAGACACCGATGAAGCTCGATTGGGCAGCACGGAGCTTTACAATTTCGCCGGTGGAGGGCAATCAGAGCCTTGTTCCGGAGAGCAGAACGTACGTCGTAGAATTCGGCGGAAGCACCGCGAAAGCAGCAAAAGTGCTGGTAAACGGCGTGGAAATCGATGCAGAAGCAGAAGAAAAAGACGGACTTCTTACCATCACCGTAACCGGTGTGAAAACGCAGGATACCGTTACTATCTGCCTGCCGGAAGATACCGAGGTGGCAAAGAACGATGTAGTGGCACGCGCGATGGATCTGCTGCTGCATGCAGAGATCAGCTACATCACCAAAGAGCTGGTTGCAAGACTGCTTGACAAAGCGAACGGCAAGGTGGCAATTCTCGCAGCTGAGCTGCAGAGCATGGATCTTTCCGATGATCTGCGCGGCGCACTGCTGGAGATCATCACTGCATAAAAAACGGATTTACAGAAAAAGAATTCTGTGATACGATACATACAAAAAAGGAAGAGAGCGTGGCAGTGGATTCTGTCAGGCTCTCTTCTTGAAATGTGAGACAGGAGGATTTTTAAACGTGGGAAAATACATCATGGCACTTGATGCCGGCACAACGAGCAACCGCTGTATTCTGTTTGATCAGAAAGGACAGATCGTAAGCCTTGCGCAGAAGGAATTTACCCAGCGTTTCCCGAAACCGGGCTGGGTGGAGCACGATGCCAATGAGATCTGGTCCACGATGCTCGGTGTAGCCGTGGAGGCAATGCAGAAAGCGGGCGCGTCCTACGAGGATATCGCGGCAATCGGCATCACAAACCAGAGAGAGACGACGATCGTCTGGGACAAAAAGACGGGAGAGCCGGTCTACAATGCAATTGTATGGCAGTGCCGCAGAACATCGGAATACTGCGACTCGCTGATGGAGCGCGGACTGGTTGACCGTTTCCGGGAGAAAACAGGTCTTGTGATCGATGCGTATTTCTCAGCAACGAAGCTGAAATGGATTCTCGATGAAGTTCCGGGCGTGCGCGAGCGGGCGGAGCGAGGCGATCTCTATTTCGGAACGGTGGAGACGTGGCTGATCTGGAAGATGACAAAGGGAAAGGTACATGTCACCGATTACACCAACGCATCCCGTACGATGCTGTTCAATATCCATACGCTGAAATGGGATGAGGATATCTTAAAAGAGCTGAACATTCCGCTCTGTATGCTGCCGGAAGTCCGCCCGTCGAGCTGTGTCTACGGGGAGACGGCATCGACATATTTCGGCGGCCCGATCCCGATCGCGGGAGCAGCGGGAGACCAGCAGGCGGCGCTGTTCGGCCAGACCTGCTATGCGCCGGGCGAAGCGAAAAATACATACGGAACGGGCTGCTTCCTGCTGATGAATACGGGAGAAAAGCCGGTTTCTTCGACACACGGTCTTGTTACCACGATTGCATGGGGCATCGGGGACAAGATCACGTATGCGCTTGAGGGATCGATTTTCGTCGGCGGAGCCGCAATCCAGTGGCTGCGCGATGAGATGAAGCTGATTGAATCCTCGGCCGATTCCGAATATATGGCGCAGAAAGTGAACGACACGAACGGATGCTATGTCGTGCCGGCGTTTACCGGCCTTGGCGCACCGTACTGGGATCAGTATGCGAGAGGAACCATTCTCGGCCTGACGCGCGGCGTCAACAAATACCATGTGATCCGCGCAACGCTCGAATCCATTACGTATCAGGTAGATGATGTGTTAAAAGCGATGGAGGCAGATTCCGGCATGAAGCTCTCCGCACTGCGTGTGGACGGCGGAGCAAGCGCCAACAATTTCCTGATGCAGTGCCAGGCGGACATCAGCCAGGCGCCGGTAGAACGGCCGTGCTGCATCGAGACGACCGCCATGGGAGCTGCTTACCTTGCCGGCCTTGCCGTCGGCTACTGGCCGGATCAGGAGACGGTGAAACAGAACGGAGCGATTGATCACACATTCGAGCCGGAGCTCTCGAAAGAGGAGCGCGATGAGAAGATGAATGGATGGCATAAAGCAGTCCGCTACGCCGAAGGATGGGCGAAATAGAAAAAGATTTTGGAAATGCAGAAAAGGAACGGTTTCGTAATGAAAACCGTTCCTTTTCGCGTAAGGTATGTAATGAAATCAGAGAAAATCAAAGAATGTCGATATGTTCGCCGTTTAAAGCTTTGTTCATGCTTCGTACAGCACAGAATTTACCGCACATCGAGCAGGTATCTTCCTGTTCCGGCGAGCGGTCAGCACGGATGGCTTTTGCAGTCTCCGGGTCCAGTGCACAGTCCCACTGTGCTTCCCAGTCGAGCACGCGGCGGGCGTCTCCCATCTTGTCGTCAATATCACGCGCATGCGGCACGCCTTTGGCGATGTCGGCAGCGTGTGCGGCGATTTTGCTTGCGATGATACCCTGTTTTACATCATCCAGGTTCGGAAGAGCCAGATGCTCTGCCGGCGTTACGTAGCACAGGAAAGCAGCGCCGTTCATGGCGGCAATCGCGCCTCCGATGGCAGCGGTGATGTGGTCATAGCCCGGAGCGATATCGGTTACGAGAGGTCCGAGAACGTAGAACGGAGCGCCCATGCAGATGGTCTGCTGTACTTTCATGTTGGCCGCAATCTGGTCCATTGGAACGTGGCCCGGTCCCTCAACCATGACCTGAACGTCTTTCTCCCAGGCACGTTTGGTGAGTTCGCCGAGGCGCACCAGCTCCTCAATCTGGCAGACATCCGTTGCGTCGGCAAGGCAGCCAGGACGGCAGGCGTCGCCGAGAGAAATGGTCACATCGTATTCACGGCAGATATCGAGAATCTCATCGTAATACTCGTAGAACGGATTCTCCTCGCCGGTCATGCACATCCAGGCGAACACGAGGGAGCCGCCGCGGGAAACGATATTCATTTTCCGTTTGTGTTTGCGGATCTGATCGATGGTTTTTCTGGTGATGCCGCAGTGCAGGGTGACGAAATCGACACCGTCCTCGGCATGGAGGCGGATGACGTCAATAAAATCTTTGGCAGTCAGCGTATCCAGGTCTCTCTGGTAATGGATCACACTGTCATATACCGGCACGGTGCCGATCATGGCTGGACATTCGGAGGTCAGTTTCCGCCGGAACGGCTGCGTATTGCCGTGGCTCGACAGGTCCATGATGGCTTCTGCGCCCATATTGACCGCGGAGAGTACCTTCTGCATCTCCACATCGTAATCTTTACAGTCTTTCGAAACACCGAGATTTACATTGATTTTCGTGCGCAGCATCGAGCCGATGCCCTCCGGGTCGATGCAGGTGTGCAGCTTATTGGCCGGAATGGCAACCTTTCCGCTGGCAACGAGCGGCATCAGGTCTTCCACGGCCATATACTCTTTTTCTGCGACTTTTTTCAGCTCCGGTGTTACAATGCCGCGGCGTGCGGCGTCCATCTGTGTTGTGTAATTGCGTTCCATCTGTTGTTCTCCTTTATTTTCAAAATCAGATCCGGTAAGCGTGGTTCAGCGGTCCCGGGCCGTGGCCGAGATCCATCATGCTCGCGAGTGCGCCCGAAATATACTCTTTTGCGGCGGAAATGGCATCCGGAAGGGAAAGCCCCTTTGCGAGTCCCGATGCGATGGCGCTGGAGAGTGTACAGCCGGTGCCGTGTGTGTTCGGATTGTCGATGCGTTTTCCGGTGAACCAGGTAAATGTGCCGTTGTGATATAAAAGATCGTTGGCATCATTGATACTGTGGCCGCCCTTTAACAGAACGGCACAGCCGCAGGAATCCCCGATCTCTTTTGCGGCGCGTTCCATATCGCTTTCCGACTGGATTTTGATGCCGGAGAGAACTTCTCCCTCTGGGATATTCGGTGTGATGACTTCGGCCAGAGGAAAGAGCAGTTTTTTCATCAGGTCAGGCACGCCGCCCGAAGCGAGCGCGGAGCCGCTTGTAGCGACGAGGACCGGGTCCACAACGATGTGTTTGGCCTGGTAGAAGCGAAGCCGTTCGGAGATGACTTCGATCAGTGCCGGGGAGGATACCATACCGATTTTGACGGCGTCCGGGAAGATGTCCGTAAAGACGGCGTCAAGCTGTGCGGCCAGAAACTCCGGTGTTACATCGAAAATACCGGAAACTCCGGTGGTGTTCTGGGCGGTGAGTGCGGTAATTGCCGACATGGCGTAAACTCCGTTTGTGATCATGGTTTTAATGTCTGCCTGAATGCCGGCGCCTCCGCTGGAATCACTTCCCGCGATTGTTAATGCTGTTTTCATGTTTTTCGGGTCCATGAGAATTACTCCTTTGCATTACTTTTCTTTTTGGAGCGTGTTTGAAAAATCATTTTTCAAACACGCTCTAGGCGACAAAGAAAGTGGTGCCCCCAGTCTGCCGCCTGGTGTGAGGATGAATGGTTACGTAAAATTATTTGTTTTCCAGCATGCGCAGAGTCTGTTCTTTCAGATCCTTCGTTGCGGAAACAATGTCTTTCTGTGCAAAAATGGCACTGATGACGGCGATGCCGCAGATGCCGCTGCCGGAAAGCTCCGTCACGTTATCGCGTGTGATGCCGCCGATGGCGATGACAGGGATTTTAACGGCATTGCAGATAGCAGTCAGCGTTTCGTGGCTGACATCCTCCGCATCCGCCTTGGAACCGGTGTGGAAGACCGCGCCGACGCCGAGGTAATCTGCCCCGCGCTGCTCGGCGAGAATGGCCTGTTCCACGGTCTGCGCCGAAACGCCGATGATCTTGTCCGGGCCAAGCTTTGCACGGACATCGCCGGCCTCCATATCGCTCTGGCCGACGTGAACGCCGTCCGCATCCATCTTAGCTGCAATTTCCACGTTATCGTTGATGACGAAAGGAACATGGTATGCGGCACAGAGTTTTTTCAGTTCCAGTGCCTCTTCCATAAAGTGATCCTGGTCAAGATTTTTTTCGCGGAGCTGGATAAACGTTGCGCCGCCCTGCAGAGCCTTTTCCACCTGGCTGTACAGTGTCTCGCCGTTCAGCCAGCTGCGGTCTGTCACAGCATATAAAAGCAGGCCTTTTTTATCGCACTTCATACTTTGCACCTTTCTCCAGCGTCTCGCCGTCCATGTGGTAGATGGCGTCGATGATGCGGTTCAGGTAGGTGGAGTTGCCGTCTTCCGGTTTCATATGGCTCCAGCCGATCTCGCCGGCAAGCCCCATCGCGCAGACAGCGGCAGCAGCGGCTTTTAACGGCTCGTCCGGGTTGGCAACGAGGTAAGCGGTCATCATGCCGGAGAGCTGGCAGCCCGTTCCGGTGATGCTTCCCATCTCGGCGCGTCCGTTGCGGATCACGTAGCAGGTGTCAGCATCGGCAACGAGGTCGATCGCTCCTGTGATGGCGACAACACAGTTGTGGTCTTTTGCAAAGTTTTTTGCAAAAGCAACGGCGCTGTCGAGGTTTTCATCCGTTACTTTATCGGCAACGTCTGCGTCAACACCCTTTGTCGTTCCGCTTCCGAGTGCCAGTGTTTTGATTTCGGAAATATTTCCGCGGATGACGGTGAACGGGATTTTTTCCATCAGTCCGACTGCGGTCGAAGTACGTAAGTGGCTTGCGCCTGCGCCGACTGGATCGAGCAGGATTTTGTGGCCGAGCGAAGCTGCTTTTGCACCGGCACGGTACATGCCGTCGATGCTCGTTCTGTGCAGCGTTCCGATGTTGATGTTCAGACCGCCGCAGATGGAGGTGATATCCTCGACATCCTCCGGTTCATCGGACATGATCGGGCTTGCGCCGCATGCCAGCAGAATGTTGGCGACATCGTTTACCGTAACGTAATTTGTGATGTTGTGTACGAGAGGGGTTGTTTTTCTGACATTGTCAAGACAAGTGCCTAACATAATTTTTTGTTCCTCCTGTGTGAGTGTTTTTGCAGAAGCAAATTCCCTTGTGTTACTGGAAGAACCTGTTGATGATGTGTTCATAGAGATGAAAAAAGCAGATATACGTGGAGGTATATCTGCAGAAAATGTGCATATCGTATCTCCCTACGTTGGCATTACCCAAATCAGGTTCAGGGTCTAGGAGATGCATCCTACTCTCAGCCCGCTTCGCACGCGAGCTCCCCTTTGCTTTCTGCAGACAATTATATACGCATAAAAACAATTGTGCAAGAGAAAAACGGAAGATTTTAAAAAATTTCAGAAAAATAAAAAAGACATGCAAAATATTGGAAATGTAATGTTGTTTGGGGTGACAGAGGAAATAATATCAGTGTAAAATGAAGTATAAAATATGCGTGGAAGGAGAGTATTCCCTGGCCAATGAGTGGAATGAGGACGGCATGAACGAGCATATCGCAAAGCCGATTGATGCGGGATTACTGAAAAAGAAAATTGCAGAGTATTGCAGGTGAAAAGAAGTGCCCCTGCCCGGCATCTGATGTGTGCCGGGCAGGGGCTTTTGATGTGCGAATCTTATTTTTCTTCCTCCGGGTACGTATAGCCCCAGGTTCTGCGGAAGGAGGTCATCAGATCCATGACGTCCTTCGTGTAGTCGAGGTGCATGGCAGATGCATCTCCATTGATGGCGCGTTCCATGTCGGCGAGCTCATAGGCGAGTGCATCGGCGTTGTCACCGGCTTTGATGATTTCGGATTCGCCGGTGGAAGCGTCTGTGATTTTTGCTTCCCAGGCACGCGGGTACTCCATGATCTCGATAAATCCGTTCTCACAGGAAACCATGCCGCGTTTCGGCTGTTTGGAGTGGAGAGAGAGCATCACACTTGCCATCTGTCCTTCCTGATTGGTGAGAAGGAGGCCGGCCTGCTCGTCCACACCGGTCGGAGCGGGCTTTACCTGGGAAAGGAGCTGATCCGGCTTGGAGTCGAAGAACCAGCGGATGAAGGAGAGTGCGTATACGCCGATATCAAGCATCGCGCCGCCTGCGAGATTCCGGTTGAAGAAGCGGTTCTTCATGTTGTACTCTTTGAAACTGCCGAAGTTCATCGTGATCAGATTGACTCTGCCGAGACGGCCGGAGTCGAGAATTTTTTTCAGCTCTTTGTAGATCGGCATATGGTAAATCGTCATTGCCTCTCCGATGATGACACCTTTTTCTTTTGCAAGCGCTATGGCCTCGTCGAGCTCGTCACTGTTCAGCGTAATCGATTTCTCAACGAGAATGTGTTTTCCATTGGCAATCGCCTCTTTCATAAAGCCAAGATGCGTGTTGTGCGGCGTCGTGATATAAATGACATCGACCTCCGGATCGGTAAACATCTCATGGAAATCATCGTAAACTTTTCCAATTCCATATTTCTCCGCAAAAGCAGCCGCCTTCTCATGGGTCCGGTTGCCGACCGCGTAAATATTCTTTCCGTTTTTCTGCAGCGCGACCGCCATTTCATTTGCAATCACACCGCATCCGAGTACAGCCCATTTGATATTTTTCATTGTGAGATCCTCCCATCCTGTTTTACATTAACCTTACTATAACAAATTTCGCGGAGATCCTCAATTTCTTTTTCAAAATAGAAAATTCCTGAAATAAGAAACGAAGGAGAAACGAAATTCGAACGTTTCTCCTTCGTTTTTTGCACGCATTTTTACCGGGAAATCATATTCTAAAGTTAGAATGAAAAAACAGGAGAATCTGTTGATGAAAAGAAAATGGCTGACAGGTGCGCTTGTACTGGCAATGGCGGCAGTGACGCTGGCGGGATGCGGGGCAAAAGATGAGACAAAAGAAAAAGTGGAGCAGGTGACATTAAATGAGGTTGCCCACTCCATTTTTTACGCCCCGCAGTACGTGGCAATTGAGGAGGGGTATTTCGCGGACGAGGGCATTGATCTGACGCTGGTGACAGGATTTGGTGCAGATAAAGTGCTGACGGCGATGATTTCCGGCGAGGCGGATATCGGGTTTATGGGGGCGGAGGCAACCGTCTACGCGTACCTCGAGGGAACCGCAGACCCGGTTGTGAACTTCGCGCAGCTGACGCAGCGGGCGGGAAACTTTGTTGTGGGAAGAGAGAAAGACAATTCGTTTACCTGGGAGAAATTGAAAAACAAAGAGGTATTAGGGGGAAGAAAAGGCGGTATGCCGGAAATGGTCTTTGAGTATGTTCTGGCGCAGAAAGGGATTGAGAAAAAAGACGTAAATATCAACCAGAGCATCGATTTTGGTTCCACAGCTGCCGCGTTTTCCGGCGGGCAGGGGGATTATACGATTGAATTTGAACCGTCCGCGACACTGCTCGAGCAGAAGGGCGACGGCTATGTCGTGGCATCGGTCGGAACGGAATCCGGGTATGTGCCGTATACGTCGTACAGCGTCAAACAGAGTTATCTGAAAACGCACGGCGCAACCGTAGAAAAATTCACGAAGGCACTGCAGAAGGGAATGGACTTCGTGCAGACGCACACACCGGAGGAGATTGCAGAAGTGATTGCGCCGCAGTTTGCAGAAACCGAGCTGGAAACCATCACCGCGATCGTGCGCCGCTACTATGAGCAGGATACGTGGAAAGAAAATCTGATCTTTGAGGAAGAAAGTTTTGATCTTCTGCAGGAGATTCTGGAGCAGGCGGGAGAGCTGGAGAAAAAGGCACCGTACAAGACACTCGTGACAACAAAATACGCCGAAGAGGCCGCTGCCAAAGGCTGATTCCAGCGGAATAGAAAAGCGAAAAAAGACAGAAAAAGACACTTTTCGACATTTGTCGACAAACAGCGACATTTCATTCGAAAAAAATAAAGAAAATTGCAAAAGAAAAGCAGAAAAATAGAGAAAAAGTATTGCAAAAAAGTAAATTTTGTTGCATACTATGGGTGTCGCATATATTTTTTACAACACAGGCATACGGAGGCGAACAGACATGAAAGTAGGTTTTATCGGCGGCGGCAACATGGCGAGTGCCATGATTGGCGGAATGATCCAAAAAGGAGTTGTATCTGCAGATGACATTCTGGTATCGGTCCGCACGGAGAAAAGTGTGGAACGCTTGACCAACCAGTTTGGAGTCCAGGCAACTACGGAGAACGAAGCGGTCGTAGCCGGATCCGATCTTGTATTCCTGGCAGTAAAGCCAAACCAAATAAAAAATATAATAAACCTCGTCAAAAACTTCATCTCACCCGAGAAGATTATCGTATCGATTCTTCCCGGTAAGTCTTTACAATGGCTGGGTACAGAAATCGGAAAACCAACAAAGTTAATTCGCACCATGCCAAACACACCAGCACTCGTCGGAGAAGGAATGACCGGCGTCTGTGCCAATGATCTCGTGACGGAGGAAGAGCTGCAGCTCGTTTTAACCCTCCTGAAAAGCTTTGGCCGCGCAGAAGTTGTTCCGGAGTATCTGATGGATACCGTCACAGGTGTCAGCGGAAGCTCGCCGGCGTACGTATTTCTTTTCCTGGAGGCTCTTGCAGATGCGGCCGTAGCCGAAGGAATGCCGAGAAAACAGGCATATGAATTTGCTGCACAGTCTGTCCTTGGAAGCGCCAAAATGCTTCTCGAGACAGGAATGCACCCGGGAGAATTAAAAGACATGGTCTGCTCGCCAGGCGGAACCACCATCGAAGCGGTTGCCGTACTGGAGAGGGAGAAACTGAGAAGTGCTGTTATTGATGCAACACGAGCCTGCATCCGGAAATCAAAGGGAGTGGATTAGAAGGAGCAGCACCGCCGCTTTGACAGAATGACGCTAATGTGAAAGCAGCAAAAACAAAGAATGTATGCACAAAAAAACAAACCAAAACAAGCAAAGAGCAAGCACAAAAAAGAGTAAAAAACAAACGAGCGGAAAAATCCCGGCAGCCGTGGAAAAGGCACCGGGATTTTTTCTGGTAATTTATAGTTTTTTTCCTTTACTGAGCGTACTGTTGTGATAATCGGAAGAATAGGTTACATCCTTTCCAAACCATACCGGAGGAACAAAGGCGTTTGCGGATGCTTCGTCCGGAAACTCCACCTCTGCGAGGTAAAGGCCTTCATACGGCGCATCAAAGACATCGAGCTCGATCGTCAGATCCGTTCCGGCAAGCGGTAGCAGATAGCGTGTTTTTGAGATGAGAACGTCGTCTGCCTTTTCCCGCAGATGCAGGTAGGATTCCTTTGTGAGCGGAAGATTATACTCTTCACGCACCATCAGCCCTTTTGACTTGTAGGTCAGATAATATTCGTCGTCAGAGCGGCGGATGCGGACAACCGGTTCGGTGGAAAGATAGCCCTGCTCGATTTTTTTACATGGATAGCTTGTAAGATTTTCCGGAAGCTGATCCAGAAGGTATTTGCGTTCGATTTCCATAAAAGAGACTCCTTCTCGTGATTGCATCACTGCTTTTTTCAAGAGTTTACCATGCTTTTCCCGTGATGTTAAGCGAAATCCGGCTTTTTGCGAAAAAAAGTCCTGAAATTTTTATGAAATGCAAGCATTCTGCGGAAAAATGTGGTATAATAGCGGCGGTTTGTTACAAAGAAAAGCAGAGAATATCACGTGACAAAACACACGAGACTGATCATACAACACAGGAGGACAAAACCATGGCAAAGATTTATGTATTTCTGGCAGACGGATGTGAAGAGATTGAGGCACTGACCCCGGTGGATCTGCTGCGCAGAGCCGGAGAAGACGTATGCACCGTTTCTATTATGGGAAGAAAAGAAGTAACAGGATCCCACAAAATCACCATTCTTGCAGATGAAACCATCGAAGAGGGAGAGTTTGATGACGGAGACATGCTGGTACTTCCGGGCGGAATGCCGGGTACATTAAATCTGGCCGGAAACGAGACGCTCGCAGCGCTGATCCGTTCCTATGACGATCAGGGAAAGAAACTGGCAGCCATCTGCGCAGCGCCGAGCATCCTTGGTGTGATGGGCATCTTAAAAGATAAAAACGCCGTCTGCTTCCCGGGCTTTGAAGAAAAGCTGGCAGGCGCAAACGTACTCGAGGTACCGGCAGTCACCGACAAAAATGTGACCACCGGCCGCGGCATGGGAGCAGCCACTGACTTCGCACTGAAGCTGATCCGTGTTCTGCAGGGAGAGGACAAAGCAAAAGAAATGGCGGAAAAAATCGTATTTCATTGCTAAAAAAAGCCTAAAAACCACAGAAATATAAAAAAATCACTGGCGTTTTTGAAAAGAGTATGCTATACTCGATAAATGACTGTAGAATGGAGAGGTGTGCAGGTTTTCTGCCGCTTTTCAGATAAATCAAGGAGGAAATTGATAAAATGAGTGTACAGGTCGAAAATTTAGAGAAGAATATGGCCAAACTTACCATTGAGGTTCCGGCTGAAGAATTAGAAAAAGCACTGGAGAAAGCTTACCAGAAACAGAAAAAGAACATCAGCGTTCCGGGCTTCCGTAAAGGAAAAGTTCCGAGAGCTATGGTAGAAAAAATGTATGGCCCGGCAGTATTCTATGAGGATGCTGTAAACAGCCTTGTTCCGGAAGAGTATTCCAAAGCAGCAGAAGAGAGCAAACTGGACATCGTATCCCGTCCGGAGATCAACGTAGAGCAGATCGAAAAAGGCAAAGCTTTCATCTTTACCGCAACTGTAGCAGTAAAACCGGAAGTTACCCTTGGCGAGTACAAAGGTCTGGAAGTAGCAAAAGCTGACACAACCGTTACAGACGAAGAAGTAGAAGCTGAGCTGAAAAAAGAGCAGGAGAAAAACGCAAGAACCATCAACGTAGAGGATCGTCCGGCAGCAGACGGAGATACCGTTACACTTGACTTCGAAGGTTCTGTAGACGGCGTTCCGTTCGACGGCGGCGCTGGAAAAGATTATCCGCTGACCCTTGGCTCCCATTCCTTCATTCCGGGATTCGAAGAGCAGCTCGTTGGCGCAGCTCTGGAAGAGGAGAAGGAAGTAAACGTTACTTTCTCAGAGGATTATCAGGCAGAAGAGCTTGCTGGAAAAGCAGCAGTATTCAAATGCACCATCCACAAAATCGAAGCAAAAGAGCTTCCGGCACTTGATGACGACTTCGCAAAAGACGTTTCCGAGTTCGATACTCTGGATGAGTACAAAAAAGAAATCAAAGACAACCTGACCAAGAAAAAAGAAGAGCAGGCTAAGACAGAAAAAGAGAACGCTGTCGTAGATAAAGCAGTAGAGAACGCAACAATGGAGATTCCGGAAGCTATGATCGATACGCAGGTAGAGAACATGGTTGACGATTTCGCAAGAAGAATCCAGTCCCAGGGTCTGTCCATGGAGCAGTACATGCAGTTCACAGGCGCTACCGTTGATTCCTTAAAAGAGCAGATGAAACCGCAGGCTGTTAAGAGAATCGAGAGCAGACTGGTACTTGAGAAAGTTGCAGAAGCAGAGAACATCCAGATCAGCGATGAGAAGCTGGACGAAGAGCTGGCTAAAATGGCTGAAATGTACAAAATGGAGCTGGATAAATTCAAAGAGCTCGTTGGCGAATATGAGAAAGAGCAGATGAAGAAAGACCTCGCTGTTCAGGAAGCAGTAACTCTCATGGCCGACAGCGCAAAAGAGGCGTAAGACCTCGGAAAGAGAGGCAATTGAATGAGTTTTGTACCTTATGTCATCGAGCAGACAAGCAGGGGAGAGAGAAGTTACGATATTTATTCAAGACTGCTGAACGACCGTATTATTTTTCTGGGAGAGGAAGTTACCGACGTATCGGCAAACCTGATCGTTGCACAGCTTCTGTTCCTGGAGTCTGAAGATCCGGGAAAAGATATCCACATGTATATCAACAGCCCGGGAGGTTCTGTAAGCGCAGGACTTGCTATCTACGATACGATGCAGTACATCAAATGTGACGTATCCACCATCTGTATCGGTATGGCTGCCAGCATGGGAGCATTTCTTCTCTCAGGCGGTACCAAAGGAAAGAGAATGGCTCTGCCAAACTCTGAAATCATGATTCATCAGCCATCCGGCGGTGCACAGGGTCAGGCAACCGAGATCAAAATCGTTGCAGAACAGATTCTGAAAACCAAACGGAAATTAAATGAAATTCTGGCGGCAAACACAGGAAAACCGCTGGAACAGATTGAGATCGATACCGAGCGTGACAACTACATGTCCGCAGAGGAAGCAAAAGCATACGGTCTGATTGATAATGTAATTACGAACCGATAAGAGAGGAAAGGTGTCCAAAAGCGTAGTTCCGGCAATGAGGCTTTTGTGGCACCTTTTGCCTTATCCGGCGATAAGGTTTAGTTGTAATATGTTGAAAGGAAGAAAACGATGGCTATAAAAGGGAATGATACCAAGATCCGCTGCTCTTTCTGCGGAAAGACAGAAGACCAGGTACGCAAGCTGATCGCAGGCCCGGACGGGGCATACATCTGTGATGACTGCGTGGCAATCTGCTCGGAGATCATTCAGGAAGAGTTTGAGGATCTGTACGGCGAGCAGGATACCGACGAGATCAACCTGATCAAACCAAAGGAAATCAAAGCATTTCTGGATGACTACGTAATCGGACAGGATGAGGCGAAAAAGGTGCTCTCCGTTGCTGTTTACAACCATTACAAACGAGTGCTTTCCGGTGCATCCTCCGACATCGAACTGCAGAAGAGCAACATTCTGATGCTCGGACCGACCGGTTCCGGAAAAACGTATCTGGCACAGACACTGGCCAAACTGATCAACGTTCCGTTTGCAATTGCAGACGCAACGGCGCTCACCGAGGCAGGTTATGTCGGCGAGGACGTAGAAAACATTCTGCTCCGCCTCATTCAGGCAGCAGACTATGATATCGAGCGCGCTGAGCACGGCATCATCTACATCGATGAGATCGATAAAATCACAAGAAAATCCGAAAACGCTTCGATCACACGAGATGTTTCCGGCGAAGGTGTACAGCAGGCACTGCTGAAAATCCTGGAGGGAACTGTAGCCTCCGTTCCGCCGCAGGGCGGAAGAAAGCATCCGCATCAGGAGTTTATTCAGATTGATACGACGAATATCCTCTTTATCTGCGGCGGTGCATTCGAAGGACTCGAGAAAATCATCGAGACGAGACAGGATACGAAATCCATCGGATTCAACAATCCGATCGGCCATGCAAAAGATGAGAATGTCGGAGATCTGCTTCGTCAGGTCATGCCGCAGGATCTGACCAAGTTCGGCCTGATTCCGGAGTTTGTCGGACGTGTGCCGATTGTCGTTACGTTAAATTCTCTGGATGAGACGGCCCTGATGAAGATTCTGGTTGAGCCGAAGAATTCTCTGGTCAAACAGTACAAGAAGCTGTTTGAGCTGGACGGCGTACAGCTTGACTTCAAAGAAGATGCACTCGAAGCGATTGCAAAGAAATCCCTGGAGCGGAAAACAGGCGCCAGAGGTCTCCGCGCAATCATGGAAGATACGATGATGGATCTGATGTATGAGATCCCGTCGGACAATACGACAAAAGAATGCGTCATCACCAAGGACGCTGTAGAAAAGAAGGCGGAGCCGGAGATTATTCACGGCGAACCGGCCCCTGTTCCACGGCGGAATATGGGAAGAAGATCCGGAAGACCGGAAACCGCCTGAAAAACGCAGGAGGAAACTTAAATGGAAGAAGTGACAAAAGTATTACCGGCGGTTGCGCTGCGTGGAACGACGATTCTGCCGGATATGATTGTACATTTTGATATCAGCAGAGCCAAATCGATCCGTGCGGTCGAGGAGGCAATGCTGGGTGACCAGAAAATTTTCCTGATTACACAAAGAGACCCGGATACGGAAGTACCGGGTCTGCTTGATGTGTATAAGATTGGAACGATTGCGGTCATCAAACAGGTTGTAAGAATGCCAAAAGACGTTCTGCGGATTCTCGTGGAGGCGGAAAGCCGCGCAGAACTGCTGAACTTCGAGGAAGAGGAGAACGAGTATCTCCGCGCCGAAGTGGCATTGTTTACCGGATCGGGCGAAACACAGTTTTCGGATATCGAGCAGGAGGCAATGCTGCGGAACCTAAAAGAGATGTTTGCCCTCTACTGTGAGCAGACGCAGAAGGTGAGCAAAGAACTGGCAGGCCAGATTCTCGGCACGGAAGAACTGGAAAAATTAGTCGATCAGATCTGCATGAATCTTCCGCTTGACTATGTGCACCGTCAGAAACTTTTAGAGGCAGTCGAGCTTTCGGAGCGGTATGACACACTCTGCGTCATGATCGCCAATGAGATTCAGATTCAGGAGATCCGTTCGGAGATCCAGGGAAAAATTAAAGAGCGGATTGATAAGAATCAGCGCGATTACATTCTGCGCGAGCAGTTAAAGGTGATCCGCGAGGAGCTCGGTGAGGACAATTCCCAGACTGAGATTGAAAATTATAAGAAGCAGCTCGAGAAGCTCAAAGCCTCCAAAGAGGTGAAAGAGCGGATTTCCGAGGAGATCCACCGTCTGGAAAATTCGGCCAACAATCCGTCCGAGGCAGGCGTGATCCGCGGCTATATCGAGACACTGCTGGGGCTCCCGTGGGATAAGGCATCCCGTGACAATCAGGATCTGGCAAGAGCACGCGAGATTCTGGAGGAAGATCACTACGGTCTTTCGAAAGTAAAAGAGAGAATCCTCGAATTCCTGGCCGTACGCACCCTGACGAAGAAAGGCGAGAGCCCGATTCTCTGCCTGGCAGGCCCTCCGGGAACCGGTAAGACCTCGATTGCGAGAAGCGTGGCGCGAGCCCTGAATAAAAAATACGTCCGCATCTGTCTCGGCGGTGTGCGGGATGAGGCGGAGATCCGCGGCCACAGAAGAACCTACATCGGCGCGATGCCGGGACGCATTGCGGCGGGACTCCATCAGGCGAAGGTGAAAAATCCGCTGATGCTGCTCGACGAGATCGACAAAGTAAGTGCAGATTACAAGGGAGATACCTCTTCCGCACTTCTTGAGGTCCTCGATTCCGAGCAGAATAATAAATTTGCCGATCATTACGTAGAGCTTCCGATCGACCTTTCGGAGGTGCTCTTTATTGCAACCGCAAATGATATTCAGAACATTCCGCGTCCGCTGCTGGACCGTATGGAAGTGATTGAAATTTCAAGCTATACGGAAAACGAGAAGTTCCATATCGCAAAAGAACATCTCGTTCCGAAGCAGAAGAAGGCGAACGGTCTGAAAGAAGCACAGCTTGTGATCGAGGATGAGGCGCTGATGGAAGTGATCAGCGGCTACACCAGAGAGGCCGGTGTCCGCTCCCTGGAGCGCCAGATCGGCAGAATCTGCAGAAAGAGCGCGAGAAAGATTCTCGAGGAACAGGTAAAAGAGGTTGTTGTGACGAAAGAAAACCTGGAAGAGTTCCTCGGAAAAGAGAGGTATGAGTTCCAGCCGGCCAACGAAAAACCGGAGATCGGTATTGTGCGCGGTCTTGCCTGGACGGCAGTCGGCGGCGATACGCTGCAGATCGAGGTCAATGTGATGCCGGGAAAAGGAGAGTTTCTGCTGACCGGCCAGCTCGGCGATGTGATGAAGGAGTCTGCGCAGGCGGGCATCAGCTTTATTCGTTCCGTGGCAGAGCAGTATGAGATTCCGAAAGAATTTTTCGAAAAACACGACATCCACATTCATATTCCGGAGGGAGCCGTTCCAAAAGATGGTCCGTCTGCCGGTATTACGATGGCGACGGCGATGGTTTCCGCGATCACAAAGGTTCCGGTAAAAGCAGACGTTGCGATGACCGGAGAGATTACGCTCCGCGGCCGTGTGCTTCCGATCGGCGGCTTAAAAGAGAAGCTGCTGGCGGCAAAGAAAGCCGGTATCCATATGGTTCTTGTTCCGGAGAAAAATGAACCGGATGTCAGAGAACTGGATGCGGAGATCACAGACGGACTGCAGATCGAATTTGTCGGCAGCATGGAACAGGTATTAAAACTGGCGCTTGTGGAAAAGAAATAAGGCCAGAAGATGCAAAAAACAGGAGAAGAAAAGTATGGTAATTAAACAGGTAGAGCTGCAGCACGTCTGCGGAATCACCAGTAAACTGCCGGATACCGGTCAGGTGGAAGTGGCATTCGCGGGAAAATCCAACGTTGGAAAATCTTCTCTCATCAATGCCCTGATGAACCGGAAATCGCTGGCGCGTACGAGTGCACAGCCGGGAAAGACACAGACCATCAACTACTACCACATCAATGAGGAAATGTATCTGGTGGATCTGCCGGGCTACGGTTTTGCGAGAGCCTCCGAGGAGGTCAAGGCGAAATGGGGCAAACTGATCGAGGATTACCTGCATCAGTCGAAGATGCTGCATGCGGTATTCCTTCTGATCGACATCCGCCATGCGCCGTCCAACAACGACCGCATCATGTACGACTGGATTCTGCGGAACGGCTATCAGCCGATCATCATTGCGACGAAACTGGATAAGATCAAACGCAGTCAGCTTCAGAAGCAGATCAAACTGATCCGCGAGACGCTGGAGGTCGAAAAAGATACGATTGTCATTCCGTTTTCTGCGGAGACGAAGCAGGGACGCGAGGAGATCTGGAATCTGATCGATGAAATCCGGGCGGACGCAGAAGAAAGCGGGGAGTAAGGCCATGGGTATGATACGTGCGGCAGGCCTTGGATACGAATACCTCCGTTACGAGGAGGAAGGACAGGAGCCGGAAGCAACAAAGGCGATCGAGGATGTGAGCCTGGAAATCCAGAAAGGGCAGTTTATCGCAGTCCTCGGCCACAACGGAAGCGGAAAATCGACGCTTGCGAAACATATCAACGCCCTGCTTGTGCCGACGGAAGGCACGATGTGGGTGGACGACATGAAGACCTCGGATGAGGAGGATGTCTGGAAGATCCGCCAGAAGGCGGGCATGGTGTTCCAGAACCCGGATAACCAGATCATCGGAAACGTGGTGGAAGAGGATGTCGGCTTCGGGCCGGAAAACCTCGGCGTGCCGACCGATGAGATCTGGAAACGGGTGGAGGAGAGCCTTGCGGCGACCGGTATGATTTCGTACCGCGCCCACTCTCCGAACAAGCTCTCCGGCGGCCAGAAGCAGCGTGTGGCAATTGCGGGAGTAATGGCCATGCAGCCGGAATGCATCGTCCTCGACGAGCCGACCGCGATGCTGGATCCGAACGGACGAAAGGAAGTCCTCCGTGCGGTGCGGAAGCTGAACGAGGAGAAAGGCGTGACGGTCATTCTGATTACACATTACATGGAAGAGGTCGTTTTTGCGGACCGTGTGTTCGTCATGGACGGCGGAAAACTGGTAATGCAGGGGACGCCAAGAGAGATTTTCTCGGAAGTGGAAAAATTAAAAGAACTCCGCCTCGACGTACCCCAGGTGACACTGTTGGCTTATGAACTGAGAAAAAGCGGTGTGGATCTCCCGAAAGGGATTCTGACCACCGATGAACTGGTGAATGCATTATGTCATTGAAACTTGAAGATGTAACGTACACATACAGCCCGGGGACGGCATATGAAATGCACGCCCTGGAGCATGTCAACCTTGAAATCCCGAATGGTCAGTTTGTGGGCATCATCGGCCACACGGGAAGCGGAAAATCGACGCTGGTGCAGCACCTGAACGGCCTCATCCGCCCGACATCAGGACGGGTGCTGTATGACGGCGAGGATATCTGGAAAGAGGGATATCCTTTAAGAGAGCTTCGAAGCCACGTCGGACTGGTCTTCCAGTACCCGGAGCATCAGCTCTTTGAGACGGATGTCATTACGGATGTCTGCTTCGGCCCGAAAAACCAGGGACTTTCCCCCAAGGAGTGCAGAAAGCGTGCGGAAGAAGCGCTGGAGCACGTCGGATTCCCCAAAGAGATGTATGGAAAATCGCCGTTTGAACTTTCCGGCGGCCAGAAGCGCCGCGTGGCGATTGCCGGTGTGCTCGCGATGAACCCGGATTTTCTGGTTCTCGACGAGCCGACGGCAGGCCTTGACCCGAAGGGGCGCGATGAAATCCTTGACCAGCTGGCGCTGCTGCATGAGACGCGCGGCATTTCCGTTGTGCTCGTATCGCACAGCATGGAGGATATCGCAAAATATGTCGAGCGGATCATCGTTATGAATCACGGCCATGTGGCGTTTGATGATGAGCCGAAGAAAGTCTTCGCCCATTATAAAGAGCTCGAGGCAATCGGGCTTGCAGCGCCGCAGATGACGTATATTATGCATGCGTTAAAGGAACACGGCATGGATGTGGATGTGACGGCGACGACGGTGGAAGAGGCGCGCGATACGATTCTTGCGGCGCTTGCAAAACAGAAGAAAAACGGGAAAGAAGGAGCAGAAGTATGTTAAGAGATATTACTCTGGGACAGTATTACCCGGCGGATTCCGTTCTGCACCGGCTGGACCCGCGTGTGAAATTTGTGGGAACACTCGCCTACGTGGTATCCCTCTTTCTGTTCCACAACTGGGGGTATCTGCTTGGAACGATCTTCCTTGCGGTGATGATCAAACTGTCGAAAGTGCCGTTCAAATTTATCACGAAGGGCCTGAAATCGATTTTTGTGCTGCTGGCGATCACGATGGTGTTCAACATCCTGTTTACGCCGGGCGAGGCGCTTGTCCATATCTGGAAAATCACGATCACCCGCGAGGGTGTGGCGATGGCATGCCGTATGTCGATCCGCCTGATTTACCTGATGATCGGCTCTTCGCTGATGACCTTAACGACAACACCGAACCAGCTCACTGACGCGCTGGAGAGCCTGCTCGGACCGTTAAAAAAGATCCATGTGCCGGTGCATGAGATTTCGATGATGATGTCGATTGCACTCCGTTTTATCCCGATTCTCCTCGAGGAGACGGATAAGATCATGAAAGCGCAGATGGCGCGCGGCGCGGATTTTGAGAGCGGAAATATCATCCAGAGAGTGAAGAATATGGTGCCGCTTCTGGTACCGCTGTTCATCTCGGCCTTCCGCCGGGCAAACGATCTGGCGCTGGCGATGGAAGCGAGATGCTACCACGGAGGAGAGGGCAGAACACAGATGAAGCCGCTCCGGTACAAAACGCGCGATTATGCGGCGTACGGCGTACTCGTGGCATACCTTGTATGCAGTATCGGTCTGCGCGTGTGCGGATTCTGATGTTGAAGAAAACGGAGGGAAAGCATGCGCAGAATTAAGCTGATTGTGGCGTACGACGGAACGAATTACTGCGGCTGGCAGGTACAGCCGAATGGAATCACGGTCCAGGAAGTGCTGAATCGGGCGCTTTCGGACCTCTTTGGAAAAGAGACTGCCTGCATCGGCGCAAGCCGGACCGACGCGGGGGTGCATGCCCTCGGCAATGTTGCGGTGTTTGACACCGAGGCGAGAATGCCGGCGGACCGGATCGCGTTTGCCTTAAATACACGGCTCCCGGCGGATATCCGCATTCAGGGGTCGTCTGAGGTGCCGCTGGACTTTCATCCGCGGTTTACCTCGACCGTCAAAACGTATGAATACCGGATTTTAAACCGCACGTTTGCAGACCCGACGCGGCGGCTGAATTCGTACTTCTGGTACGGCGCGCTCGATGTGGATGCGATGCGGCAGGCGGCTTCGTATCTGGTCGGCACGCATGATTTTAAAAGCTTTGCAACGGCAAAACCGGAGGTGACCGACACCGTCCGCACGATCTATGAGACGAGTGTGGAAAAAGAGGACGACCTGATCCGCTTCCGGATCACGGGAAACGGTTTTCTCTATAATATGGTGCGGATCATCACCGGAACGCTTCTCGAGGTGGGAAAGGGCGATTATCCGCCGGAGAAAGTAAAAGAAATCCTTGCGGCAAAAGACCGTAAAATGGCGGGAGCCACGGCAAGACCCGAGGGTCTGACACTGGTGCGGATCCAGTATCCCGAATGGAATTTCGAATAACGCCCGAATTTGTCTTTTTGCTGAAAAAAATGTAATTTCTGGGTAAAAAACAGTTGACATTCCAAAATCCGTATAATATAATTACTAAATGTGTGACGTAGTTTGAAAACGCCGATGCCATAAGCCCCGGTAAGGCGGTTTCCTATATACATGAAACAGTAAATTGAATTTTTCACAGGAGGTTATATCCATGAACACCTTTATGGCAAATCCAGATAAGATTGAAAGAAAATGGTATGTTGTTGATGCAGAAGGATGTACATTAGGACGTCTGGCATCTGAAGTAGCAAAAGTATTACGTGGAAAAAACAAACCGGAGTACACTCCGCACGTAGATACTGGTGATTACGTAATCGTAATCAACGCTGATAAAGTAAAAGTAACCGGTAAAAAACTGGATCAGAAGATCTACTACAGCCACTCCGATTATGTTGGTGGTATGAAAGAAGCTACTCTTCGCGAGATGATGGCTAAGAAACCGGAGAAGGTTGTTGAACTTGCAGTGAAAGGCATGCTTCCAAAAGGACCTCTTGGAAGACAGATGTTCACAAAACTTCACGTATACGCTGGTGCAGAGCACGCTCATGCAGCTCAGAAACCAGAAGTATTAACATTTTAATAGGGAGGTAAAGAACATTGGCTAGCGCAAAATATTACGGAACCGGAAGAAGAAAAAAATCTATCGCAAGAGTATATCTTGTACCGGGAACTGGTAAAGTTACCATCAATAAAAGAGACATCGATGAGTATTTTGGTCTGGAGACCCTGAAAGTTATCGTTCGTCAGCCTCTGGCAGCTACAGAGACCGCTGACAAATTCGACGTGATCGTAAACGTTCACGGCGGCGGATACACAGGACAGGCAGGAGCAATCCGTCACGGTGTTGCACGTGCCCTTCTGACTGTAGACAACGACTACAGACCAGTTCTGAAAAAAGCAGGATTCCTGACTCGTGATCCTAGAATGAAAGAGCGTAAGAAATACGGTCTCAAAGCAGCTCGTCGCGCTCCGCAGTTCAGCAAGCGATAATCGACTGCTCAGACTATATCAAAATGGTTCAAAAACCCCGGAAAATCAAGGCTTTCCGGGGTTTTCTTATACCTAAACGGGCTGATATACTTTGACTTGATTTGACCAAACGAGAGCCGTTTTCACCCAATTTATAGTGGTTAAATATAGGACAACCGGCAAAAATGGGGTCAAAAAACGGCCTTAGTGGTTAAAAAATAGGACAACCAGAGAGCAATTTCGTGGGGTATTTTTGAGGGTGATTTTGGCACTCTCAGACACCGGATTTTTCGCTGGAGGGTTTGGCATAGTCTGACCAAATCTGAACAATTAAATACGATTCTAATGCAGGCACTCAGTAACAAATAACTGGGTGCTTTTTTTGTTTCAGAGATTCCGGCATTAGAAAGGGCCGTCACTTTGTGATTTTGAAGTGGCGGCTTTTTCTATTTCCAGAAACAACAGCAACAATCAGAAATGAGGTGAAGTCATGAACACACAAATCATCGCCATCGCCAACCAGAAAGGCGGCGTTGGCAAAACAACAACCTGTGCGAACTTGGGAATAGGTCTGGCACAGGCCGGAAAGAAAGTGCTTCTGATCGACGGGGACCCACAAGGAAGCCTGACAATCAGCTTGGGAAATCCGCAACCGGACAAGCTGCCATTTACACTGTCGGATGCAATGGGCAAAATTCTGATGGATCAGCCTATACGCCCCGGAGAAGGTATTCTGCATCATGCAGAAGGCGTTGACCTGATGCCTGCGGATATTCAGCTTTCCGGTATGGAGGTTTCTCTGGTAAACGCCATGAGCCGTGAAACAATTTTACGGCAATATCTGGACACACTGAAGGGACAGTATTCCCATATCCTGATTGACTGTCAGCCCTCGTTGGGGATGCTTACGGTCAATGCGCTGGCGGCTGCGAACAGGATCATAATTCCCGTTCAGGCAGAGTATCTGCCCGCCAAAGGGCTGGAACAGCTTCTATCTACGGTCAATAAGGTGAAACGGCAGATCAATCCAAAGCTCCAGATTGACGGTATCCTGCTGACGATGGTGGATAACCGCACCAACTTTGCCAAAGAGATTGCTGCTTTGCTGCGGGACACCTATGGAAGTAAAATCAAAGTCTTTGGAACGGAGATCCCCCATTCTGTCCGGGCAAAGGAAATTAGCGCAGAGGGAAAAAGTATTTTCGCCCATGACCCTGGCGGTAAGGTGGCAGAGGGGTATCGAAATCTGACGAAGGAGGTGTTGAAACTTGAAAAGCAGCGCGAAAAAAGTAGAGCTGGCATCGGTAGATGATTTGTTTTCTACGGAGGAGAGCCGTGCCGATGCTCAGAGAGAAAAAGTAGTAGAAATTCCGCTGTCGGAACTGCACCCGTTCAAAGGGCATCCATTCAAAGTCAAGGATGACGAAGCAATGATGGAAACCGCAGACAGTATCAAGCAGTATGGTGTGCTGGTTCCTGCGATTGCCCGTCCTGACCCGGAGGGTGGTTATGAACTGGTGGCCGGACACAGACGGCACAGAGCAAGTGAACTGGCAGAAAAAGAGACCATGCCGGTAATTGTCCGTGATCTGGATGATGATGCAGCCACAATTATTATGGTTGACAGCAACCTGCAACGAGAAAGCCTGCTTCCAAGTGAGAGAGCCTTTGCTTATAAAATGAAGTTGGAGGCTATGAAGCACCAGGGAGAGCGAGTGGATTTAACTTGTTCCCAAGTTGGGAACAAGTTGGCTGGAAAGAAATCAAGTGAGCTTTTAGCTGAACAGGTTGGTCAAAGTAAAAATCAGATCTTTCGCTTTATTCGCTTGACTGAGCTGATTCCCGAATTGCTGGACATGGTGGATGAAAAGAAAATTGCCTTAAATCCCGCCTATGAGCTGTTTTTCCTTAAAAAAGAGGAACAGAGGGAGTTGCTGGACGCGATGGACAGCGAACAGGCTACCCCTTTTCTTTCCCAAGCCCAGCGGCTCAAAAAATACAGTCAGGAGGGGCATCTGACCCTCGATATGATGCGTGTCATCATGGGTGAGGAAAAGAAAAGCGATCTGGACCGAGTGACATTTACCTCTGACACCTTGCGGAAGTATTTCCCTAAAAGCTATACGCCTCAGCGGATGCAGGAAACCATCATCAAGCTGCTGGAGGCATGGCAGAAAAAGCGTCAGGGAGACCAGGAGCGATGAAAGGAGCCGCCTATGAAAGATATTTCAGCAAGGGAGCTGAAAGGACATAACATTCTTGCGGTGGAACGCTTTAAGGACAGCACCCGATGGATGATTGAGTTTTCCGTCCTGCATCCCAGCACAGCTTACGGCAGCCCCGGAGTGGAAATGCGGCTGTTTTTGACCGAGGACGGGTATCAGGCTGCCCTGCAAAGCCAGCAGCGCCGGGAGATCAAGATCAAGCGTTACGCTCGTGTGATTGAGGGACATATCCTCGATTTCAAACCGGGAAAACGCCGCCGCTCATAAACCCATACAACGAAAGGAAAGGAATGACTATGTGTACGGTAAAGGAAATTCAAGAAGCAATCCGGGAAGATTGCAAATCTCAGCATGACATGGATTCAACGGATATTGACCGAGTGATGCAAACACTTCCTTTCGCCCAGGAGGAGCCATTTACAGAGGCGCATCCTCGAAAGCCGCTGTTTTGGTTCTATGCAAGAAAATTTGAAAAGTGTTGAACACCGCAATTCTTTGGAATGAGGATTGCGGTTTTTTTGTACCCCAAATTTGGAAGGAGTGAGGTCGATGGCCGTTTTTCGCATTGAACGGACCCGTGATTATACCGTGATGAGCAATCATCATTTACGAAATGCAAACCTGTCGTTAAAAGCTAAGGGGCTACTTTCCATGATGCTGTCTTTGCCAGAGGACTGGAATTACACCACCCGTGGTCTTGCAAAGATCTGTAAGGAGGGCGTGGATGCCATCGGTGGTGCGCTGCGGGAATTGGAGGCTGCCGGTTATATTGTACGGCACAAGCTGCGTGACCGGCAGGGACGCATCAGCGATACAGAGTATGTCATATACGAGCAGCCACAGCTTAGAAAACCGGATATGGATTCACCATATACGGAAAACCCGTATATGGATAAACCGGATACGGAAAAGCCCGCAGAATTAAATATAGAGAAATCAAATACTCAAAAACAAAATATTTATGGATCAAGTACCGATTCCATTCCCTTCCGGGATTGCGCGGCAGATTGTCTGCCGGAACGGAAAGGAAGGGATGCGATGTCACTCACAGAGATAGAGAGTTATCGGGATTTGATTCAGGAGAATATCGGGTATGAATACCTGTGTCAGCAGTATGAAACTTATCGGGAGGATTTGGACGAGATTGTGGAGCTGATCGTGGAAACGGTCTGTGCAAAGCGAAAGACCACCCGAATTGCCGGAAGTGATTTCCCGCATGAGATCGTTCGTTCCAGGTTCTTGAAACTGGATAATTCGCACATTGAGTTTGTCATGGACTGTTTGCAGAAGAACACCACGGAAATTCGCAACATGAAGCAGTATCTTCTGACCGTTCTGTTCAATGCACCAACCACGATAAGCAATCATTACACCTCACAAGCAAATCACGATCTGTATGGCGGCTGGTAAATGGTCGCTTTTTTTATTGCCCGGAACTGCCGGGAGAAAGGAGCAAGCATGATGTCTGAGGGAAAGACCATAGGGCAGCTGATGGAAGAAATGCGGGCAAAGGCAGGAGCGCAGAATTATCACGGTCATGGATATATGGACCTCCAGCGTTTTGCGGAGGACACCAGGCACATGATTATTTTTGATGTGCTGACGAACGATTCCCCTGTTGGCTGGAAAGGCGAACGAACCCGCCTGTTCCTGTCGGATACCGGTTATGAAAAAGCACTGGATAGTCAGGAAAAGGGGCAGATTAAGATTTTGAGCCACGCAAAGGTACGCCAGGGCAATCTGCACTATGACCGTTCTGACCAGTTACGCTAAGGAGGGCGGTATGAAGCGTTATCTTCTGCGGCGGCTGGTGATTCCGCCTTAGCAAAAAAAGAGATTCCCTGCAAACTTCGTGGAAAGGAGGCGAGAAAATGCAGGAAGAAGTGGAAAACAGAACTTTGACGCTGGTTGTCAGTGGAACAAAGTTTACCGGCAGAATGTTTAAGGCTGCCATAAGCAAGTACATGGCACATCGAAAGGAAAAGAAGCTGGAAAAACAGAGAAGCCGTGATGCGCCGGTTGTTCCGCATGGAAAACAGACTGTGAAGTAGCTTGTCGGGCAGAATCAGGGAATATCCAACATTGAGATCACAGACCCCTCTATCAAGGAGTTTGAGAAAATCGCCCGGAAATATGGTGTGGATTATGCGGTGAAAAAGGACCGCAGCAGTTCTCCGCCAAAGTACCTGCTTTTTTTCAAAGGCCGTGATGCAGATGCTCTGACAGCAGCTTTTACAGAGTACACCAACAAAAAGGTCAAAAAGGCAACGAAAACAGAGCGCCCGTCCGTACTGGCAAAACTTAACCAGTTCAAAGAGATGGTTAAAAATGCTGTGGTGGATCGCACCAAGCGAAAGGAGCTGGAACGATGAAAAAGACATTGGACATCAAAAAGCTCATTTTGCTGAATATGCCGTATATCCTGATGGGACTGTTTGCTACCAATTTGGGAGAGGCATGGCGAATGGCACAAGGGTCGGATGCTTCAGAAAAATTTCTTTCGCTGATTGCGGTTCTGCCTGGGGCGCTGCAAAGTTTCTGGCCAAGCCTGCATCCATTGGACTTGTTGGTAGGGCTGTGTTGTGGAGTCAGTCTGAGACTGGCGGTGTATCTTAAAAGCAAGAACGCCAAGAAATATCGACATGGTTTGGAATATGGCTCTGCCCGTTGGAGTGCATAATTTTAAGTGTAAATGACACATACATGGACGCACAGGAGGTTATGCACATGACTGATTATAGCAAAATTACAGCCCTTTACTCCCGCCTTTCCGTGGGCGACGAGGACAGGGACGGCGGCGAGAGCAACAGCATACAGAACCAAAAAATATTTTTGGAGAACTATGCCAGAGGGCAGCACCTAACCAATATCCGGCACTACATCGACGATGACGAAAGCGGCAGATTTTTTGACCGTTCCGCCTACTCCCGCATGATGGACGATGTGGAAAACGGGAAAATCGGTGTCTGCATTATGAAAGACCTTACCCGCTGGGGGCGCG
>OLGM01000312.1_pt1 | contig 33764 bp, 17 predicted proteins | sample 1606001 | NCBI WGS metagenome assembly OLGM01 (sample SAMN03283294) | human gut metagenome | biome: human-associated habitat; material: feces | host: Homo sapiens | place: Peru | collected 2012
GTGCTGGAACAAGTAGTTATAAATCCTGATAACAGCAAATATAGCTATTTGGGTGCAAGCTTATAGTGGGGTACTATTGGTGCTTTTGGGCGTGTGGGACAAAACATGCGAAACTTCAGTCTGTATCCATAATGGCAAGAAGGTAGTTTTGAGATAAAATATACGAGATGGATTGTTAAATGTGAAAGATGGCCTCGCAAAACGTGAGGTCATCTTTTTATTTTTGGTCTTTTTCTTCATCATGTATTATCTGGCAAATCTTTTGGAACATCTACCCAACAAGATTTTTGTTTTTTGTAGTAACTTTGCAGTATATTAAATAACAAGATAATTTATTTTTAGATTTATGCTTTTATATAAAGAAAACAGTTCATATTGATGAACTACAAGATTGTTGTGAAACAAGTTTAATTGTTTACGAGAATGGTGCATAGTGATATGCGCCATTTTTTTATGCGCTGTTATGCCACTTTTTATAAGTTGTTATGCCACTTTTCCTCCTTTATCATAAGATGCAGAAAATGTGATAGTTGCAGTGTGTTGTAACGAGAGTGAAAACATTTGGAACGTCAGGAAAACACGTTCACATGACTATTTCCTACCTTTGCAGCCGTGTTCTTTAAACAAGAATTAGCAACACCTAGAAACAAACTTAATTAAAATGATACAACATGATTGAACAAGTGTTTACGTTTAAACGTACGGCAGCTCTATGTCTCATGGGAGCCTTCTGCAGCTTGAATGCACAAGCCCAGAAGATTACCGTGAAGGGTAGTGTTGTTGACGGAACAGGAGAGCCTCTGATTGGTGCTACTGTGAAAGTGAAGGGAGATGCCACTTCGGGCGTCATCTCTGATATGGATGGAAATTTCCAGATTTCTGTGCCTTCAGAAAACTCATCCCTAATCATTACCTATATTGGTATGGAATCTCAAACCATCAAGGTAGGTAAGAAAAGACAATTAAAGGTTACCTTGACCGATGATAATACATTGGGTGAGGTGGTAGTAGTAGGTTATGGTCAGCAGAAAAAAGCATCCATCGTAGGTTCCATTGCCCAAACCGATGCTAAAACATTGGAGCGCCATGCGGGCGTCTCTTCTCTCGGTCAGGCACTGACTGGTAATCTTCCGGGTGTCATCACTTCTTCATCTACCGGTATGCCGGGTGAGGAAGATCCGAAGATTGTAATCCGTACGCAGACCTCTTGGAACAGCAGTGACCCGCTTGTTCTTGTGGATGGTGTAGAGCGTGCCATGAACACCGTTGACCTTTCTTCGGTAGAAAGCATCTCCGTATTGAAGGATGCTTCTGCCACTGCCGTTTATGGTGTGAAGGGTGGTAATGGTGTCATCCTGATTACTACCAAGCGTGGTAAGGAAGGTAAGGCTGCCGTACACGTAAAGGCAAATGCTACCATGAAGGTGGTTTCCAAGTTGCCGGAAAAATATGATTCTTATGATACCCTGCTCCTGTTGAACCGCACCGTGGAGCGCGAACTTGGCTTGAGCCCTAATGCCTGGGGTAGCTATACACCGATGGAGGTGATTGACAAGTATCGCCATCCTGCCAACACCGATGAGTGGGACCGCTATCCTAACGTGGATTGGCAGAAGGAACTGTTCAACAACACAGCCATGTCATATAATGCCAGTGCCGATGTTTCGGGTGGTACAAAGAATGTCAAGTACTTTGCTGCCGTGGATTTTGCTCACGAGGGTGACTTGTTCAAGACCTTTACTAACGACCGTGGTTACAACTCTGGTTTCAGCTATAACCGTTTGAACATGCGTGCCAATCTTGACTTCAATCTTACCAAGACTACACAGTTCTCAGCCAACCTCTTTGGTAGTAATGGCGTACGCAACAAACCTTGGTTGGGTGCCAGTGGTAATATCAATGCATTCTGGGGTTCTGTCTATAAGGCTGCTCCTGATGGCATGCGACCAATCTACAGTGACGGAACATACGGTTACTATGCTCCACGTCCTGCCGACTGTCCTAACTCCATACAGTCGCTTGCCCGAAGCGGACAGCAGAGCACTACCAATACACAGATTACCACCGACTTCATTCTTACCCAGAAGCTGGATTTTGTAACCAAGGGCTTGAAGTTCACTGGTAAGCTGTCTTTCGACAACACGATGGTGGAGATAGAAAGAGGTATTGCCGACCTTTATATGGATCCGCAGCGCAAGTGGATCAATCCGGATTCCGGCGACACCACATGGGAGCAGGATATCAACTACTATCCATCCACAGCATGGACTACCAATGGTGGTAAGGTGAACAATGGTGCCACCTATCGCCGCCTTTACTATCTCTTGCAGCTCGACTGGACCCGCAAGTTTGGCAATCACGAGGTTACTGCGATGGGCGTATTCAACCGCAACCAGTATAACACCGGTAACCAGCTGAAGCATTACCGTGAAGACTGGGTATTCCGTGCCACCTATAATTATGCGATGCGCTACTTTGCCGAGTTCAACGGCTGTTACAATGGTAGTGAGATGTTCGGTCCGGATTATCGCTTCAAGTTCTTCCCATCAGCATCCTTGGGATGGATGATTACCGAAGAGCCTTTCATGAAGAAGATCAAGAAATACGTGGATATGTTGAAGGTACGTGCTTCCTGGGGACGCATCGGTGATGACAACCTTGGCGAGGCCTACCGATTCCAGTATGCTGACGAATATGCCTATGGTGGAACAGGATGGCTGATGGGTACCAACCAGAGCGATTCTCCTTACACCATCTACCGACAGAGCAAGATAGGTAATCCAAACCTGCATTGGGAGACCACAGAGAAGAAGAACCTCGGTTTCGACTTCGGATTCCTGGGCGGTCTGATTACCGGTTCGCTCGACATCTTCAAAGATCACCGTACCGATATTCTGATTAAGAACCGAACCATTCCTGCTTATTTCGGAACCAGCGCACCGGTTGCCAATCTGGGTATTGTTGATGGTCAGGGTTACGAACTTTCCCTGAAGATGAACAAGAGCTGGAACAAGAACTTCCGCACCTGGGCAAACTTCAACATGACCCACGCAACCAACGAGATTAAGTTTGCTGATGACCCAGACTTGCGACCAGCTTACAGAAAGAATGCCGGTTATGCCATCAATCAGGTTCGTACCTATATAGACAATGGCTATATCCGCAGTTGGGATGATTTCTATGCAGGTCCAACCCTCTCGGAACAGGACGGCAGCAAGATGACAGGCGACTATCAGATTGTGGATTTCAATGGCGACGGTAAGATTGATACCAACGACCTGGCACCTTATAAGTATTCTTCCATCCCTCAGAATACCTACAGTACCACAGTGGGTATGGAGTGGAAGGGATTGAGCCTCACCGTTCAGTTCTATGGTGTAACCAACGTAACCCGCCAGGTGAACTTCCCAACCTTCGATCGCGAGGTGCATGTAGCCTTCAACGAAGGAAGCTTCTACGAAGTGGGCAGCAATGCAGGCACCCTGCCATTGCCACGCTGGACTACCGTTGCCGACGGAAGTGCCAAGGGTACCCGTTACTACTACGATGGCTCATTCCTCCGTCTGAAGAATGCCGAGCTTGCCTACACCTTCCGTGGTGCATGGGTAAAGAAAGCACATCTCAATTCGCTGAGAGTCTATCTGAATGGTGACAACCTGCTGCTCTGGACCAAGATGCCAGACGACCGTGAGAACAACTTCAGTGGTGATTCTGCCAATGGTGCTTACCCAACGGTGAGACGATTTAACTTAGGTTTCGACCTTACATTTTAATTGAAATTTAGATATGAAAAAGTTAAAGTTAATATATTCAATGCTGCTCGTTGCAGGGTTCTCCCTGGGCACAGTATCCTGCTCCGATTACCTGGATAAGGCGCCTGAGGCAGATATCGCTCCTACCGAGCCATATAAGAACTACACCAACTTCCAGGGCTTTATAGAGGAAATCTACAACTGTATCCCGGGTTTTGCCGTGGCACCTAACTACCACTGCAACTGGAACTTTGGTGAAGACGAATACTGGCAGCCATCCGAGACCCGTATGTTTGCCAACCATGTGGATCAGGGCGACTACTGGGCTTGGAACACTGCACTTTATTCTCCATTCCATGCCGGCGCAAACGGCACTACAGGCATGAACCGCAACGACAAGGGTAATCTCTGGGGATTGAGCTGGTATGCCATCCGCAAGTGTAACCTGGGTCTTGCCAATCTCGACGGAATGGTAGATTGCACACAGGAGGAGAAGAACGTGATTGCCGGTCAGCTGTATTTCTTCCGTGGTTTCTATCACTTCATGCTGATGACCTATTGGGGCGGTCTTCCATACGTAGATCGTCTGATTCCTGGTGATGAGATTCCTCGTGACAAGCGCCTGAACTATCAGGAGACAGCCGACAAGGTGGCTGCCGATCTGAAGAAAGCAGCCGAGCTTCTTCCTGTGGATTGGGACCAGACCACAGTGGGCAAGGCAACCTACGGCAAGAACGTGCTGCGCATCAACAAGGTGATGGCACTGGCTTTCCTCGGCAAGAATTATCTCTATGCAGGTTCACCGCTGATGAACAAGGAGAGCACAGGCAATGCTTCCTACAATGCAGAATACTGCAAGAAGGCTGCCGAGGCTTTCGGACAGGTGTTGAAAATCTGTCAGGAGACAGGCAGATACAAGCTCGCCGACTGGAAGGACTATCGTGAAATCTTCTATACCTACAATCAGAGCTTTAAGCTGCCGGGTGTAAAGGAAGCCATCTTCTACGAGAGCACCTGCGGTGACTGGCGCTGGAACCAGGTGAACGATTATCGCCCTTACTGTATCAACGGTTCGGGTATCAAGTGTTATCCTACAGCCAACTATGCCGACTATTTCGGTATGGCAAACGGAAAGCCTATCAAGGACATCACCAAGAAAGATGCCGACAGCGGCTACGACCCAGAGTATCCTTTCAGAGGCCGTGACCCACGTTTCTACAACGACTTCGTGTTCGATGCACAGAAGTGCGTAAAGGCCACTTCCAACATCAAGGACGGCTCAGGAAAGGTGCAGGAATACAAGCAGTATGCTTCTCTGCAGACAGGCGGATACTATCGCACCGATACTCCAGCCAAGGCTGTGTTCACGGGTTATATGATGAAGAAGTTCATCGACCAGTATATGAACGACTGGGATGGCTACAAGGAGAACAACCGCATGACCTTGAGTCTGATTCGTCTTGCCGATGTTTATCTGATGTATGCTGAGGCAGTGGCTCAGGGCTATGGCTCGTTCGAGTCTTCAAGCCAGGCGTTCCCGATGACCGCCCTGAAGGCAGTGAACACGATTCGCGAGCGTGCCGGAGTAGCCGACATTGCAGATGAGTATCTCACTTCGCAGGAAGGATTCATGAGTGAGCTTCGCCGTGAGCGTGCCGTAGAGTTGGCTTTCGAGGGCCATCGTTTCAACGACCTTCGTCGCTGGCTCTTGCTCGACAAGGCACCTTACAACAAGAAGACAGCCGTATATTTCGACCGTGCCGCCGACCAGGATGATGCAACCCGCTACGCCGATCCAGAGAACGGACATGTGCTCAACCTGCACGAAGAGACATTGGTTACACGCAACTTCTCTGAGAAGCATTATTGGTTCCCATTCCTCAAGAACGATGTAGAACAGTATGAAGATTTCAAACAAAACCCAGGTTGGGAATAATCTAAGAAGATGAGTATGAAAAATAATATATTCAATAAGAAAACGTCATTGACCCTGGCTTCCATGTTGGTAGCCAGCGGCATGGCAAGCGCACAGGAACTTGCTGACAGCAGCATGATTAATGTAGCCTTCGGCAAGGTTGCGAAGACCGACCTCATGGGTGGAGTGAGCCAGGTGAATGTGCAGGATCAATTGAAGAAAGACTATAGCTCTAATAGCTTGAACAACCTCCAGTCGCTCATTGGTGGTTATAATGGAAATATCTGGGGCCAGGCTCCGCTGATCCTGGTAGATGGTGCTCCAAGAAGTGCATCGGATATCAACGCCACCGAGGTGGAGGAGATTACCGTGCTGAAAGGTGCATCTGCCGTAGCCCTCTATGGCTCCAAGGGTGCCAAGGGCGTGATTCTCATCAGCACCAAGCGTGGTAAGATTCAGCCGCTCACCATCGAGGCGCGTGCCAATACGGGCTTGTATGTGCCTAAGAGATACGCTGAGTTTCTGGGGGCTGCTGAATATATGAGCCTCTATAATGAGGCACTGCTGAACGATGACCCTACACAGCCAAAGAAGTATAGCGATGAGCAGATTTACAACACGGCACAGGGTACCAATCCTTACCGTTATCCAGACATGGACTTCTTCAGTAGCGATTATCTGCGCAAGGCTTACAACAGAACCAACGCTACGGTGGAGGTGACGGGCGGCAGCAAGTTTGCCAAGTATTATGCCAACTTCGGGGTAGATTACAATGGCGGTCTCATCAAGTATGGTGAGCATAAAAAGGACAAGAACCTGAACTTCCGCATCCGTTCAAACATTGATGCTACCATCACCGACTGGTTGAAGGCCTATGTGAACGTGGGCATAAACATCAGTAACAAATATACCGGGCGCGGTGATTTCTGGGGAGCAGCCAATACGCTTCGCCCTAACTGGTACACGGGTCTGGTGCCAATCAGCATGATCGACCCTAACAACGCCAGCCTGCAGCAGATGATTAACGGTACTATCCATCACGTCGACGGCAAGTATCTGGTGGGTGGTTCTTCCGACAATCAGACCACCGTATTTGGCGACATGCTTCTTGCCGGCTACGTGAAAGACAAGAACCGCACCTTCTCGTTTGATGTAGGTACCAAGGCAGACCTTAGCATGATTACCAAGGGATTGAGCTTCGAGACCGCCTTCAGCATCGACTACTGGGATTACTACTCAGAGGCTTATAATCTTGGTTACTCTACTTACGAGCCAACCTGGGGTAATGTGAACGGTAAGGATATGATTGTGGGACTGACCAAGTATGGCAAGGATTCGCAGTCAACCAGCGAGTACATCGGCAGCAGCCAGTACTACCAGTCGATGGCGTTCCGTGCCCAGTTCAACTATGTGAATACTTTCGCCAAGTATCACAATGTGGATGCCACTCTCGCTGCATGGGGCTTCTCCAAGCAGAATGCCGTAGATGAGAATCACGAGAGTTCATCGGGTGTCAAGGGTTCTGCTTATCACAAGACCACCAATGCCAATCTGGGCTTGCGTTTGGGTTACAACTACAATCACACCTACTACGCAGAGCTGGCAGCAGCTGCAGTCCATTCTCCAAAACTGGCAGAAGGTCATCGTGAGGCAATCTCGCCTTCTGTAACTTTAGGTTGGCGTCTGAGCCAGGAGAAATGGTTCAAGAATACACTGCCTTTCTTCGACGAGGCGAAGGTGAATGCATCTTACGCTGTGCTTAACCAGGATATCGACATCTCTGATTATTATATGTATAAAGGATACTATAATATGAAGGGCGGATGGTATCAGTGGCAGGATGGCACGCAGGGTGGTAATACCAACTCTTCTGTGCGTGGTGCCAATGATCAGCTTACCTTCGTGAAGCGCAAGGAATGGAGAATCGGTTTGGAGACATCGCTCTTCAATGGTCTGGTGACACTCGATTTCAACTACTTCAACCAGTTGACCGACGGTTTGCTTACCAATGGTAGCGCTACACTTTATCCGATATACTTCAATACGTATCCTAACGGTTCTTTCCTGCCATGGACAAACTACAACCAGGATACCCGCAAGGGCTTTGACTATGCTCTTTACGTAAACAAGAAGATAGGTAAGGTAGATGCCAAGTTAGGATTCACAGGTCAGGTATATTCTTCAGAGGCTAAGCGCCGTGAGGAAAACAACGGTGATAACACCTATCTGAATGCACAGGGACAGCCACTCGACGTGATTCGCGGTTATGTATGTGAGGGCTTCTTCACCCAGCAGGACATCGACCATCTGAATGCCAACCTCGAACAGAGCGACCCTAACTTCGTGCCAAAGCACACCTTTGGAGAGGTGAAGGCTGGCGACCTGAAGTATAAGGATGTGAATGGCGATGGCGTTGTGGATAGCAAAGACCAAGTGGTGATGGGTAAATACGGATGGAGTGCCTGCCCATACATCTTTGGTGTAAACCTGACGCTGAAGTGGAAGCAGTTCACGCTCTTCGCTGCTGGTACAGGACAGATGGGTGCCAAGGCATTCAGATCTAACGACTGGAGATTTGGTACATCGAAATATACCACAGTGGTAAGAGGTCGCTGGACACCGGAGACGGCAGCCACTGCTACCTATCCTCGTCTGACAGCGCTTGAGAATAGCAACAACTTCCGCAACTCAGGCTTCTGGATTTACAGAACAGACCGTTTCGACCTGAACAAGGTTCAGCTTACTTACGACATGCCAACCCGTTGGTTCGAAGGCAAGATGGTTAGCGGCATGAGCGTTTATCTGCTCGGCGAGAGTCTCCTCACCATCAGCAAGAATCGCAAGTATATGGAGACCAGCTATGGTTCACCAAGTTGTCGCTACTACAATCTCGGTTTGAAGATGTCATTCTAAGGAGAAGATCTTAAACACAAACTATTAGAAGATAAAATGATGAAAATAAGAAATATAATCATGATATTTGCATCTGCAGCCTTGCTCTCTGCTTGCGATGATGTATTCACGCCAGCAGTGGAAAACTTCAAGGATTTCGATCAGATAGATTCCGATCCTAATTTTGCTGCAGGTTTTCTGACAACCACCTATCGTGCGCTTCCTGGCTACTATGATGGTAGTGATGTGGCTACTGATGACGCTGTTACAAACTACAAGGGTGATAGCTGGATGAAGATGGCTACTGCCACCTGGACTTCTACCAGCAACCCTACCGATAAGTGGGGCACCTGCCTGGGTGCAGTGCAGTATCTCAACACCTTCCTGGATCATGTTGATAATGTACAGTTCATGAGAGACCCTGTTCAGAACAAGCTGCGTCAGATGAGAATGCGTGGCGAGGCTTACGGATTGCGTGCCATCTTCCAGTATTATCTGCTCCGTTCTCATGCGGGTTACACCGCCGATGGAAAGCTGCTTGGTACTGTCCTGAGTCGCACGTTTCTGGGAACCAACGATAATCTCAATCTTCCACGTCTTGATTTCAAGGAGAATGTGGATAGCATCCTGGTAGATTTAGACAGAGCTGAGGCTTTGCTTCCTGATGACTATGCTGACATCGACAAGGCCGAACTGATTCCTGCCAAGTATAGAAGCATTGTTAGCGACCCAGGTGATTACACCGTGGTGATGGGTAATAAGTCAAGACAGCTGATCAACGGTCAGATCGTCAAGGCTTTCCGTGCCCGCCTGCTCCTTCTGGTAGCCAGCCCTGCTTTTCTGGAGAGTGCAGATAACTGGGCAAAGGCAGCCGATGCCGCAGCCAAGGTACTCGATGTTGTGGGTGGTCCTGCCGGCTTGTCGGCTACGGGCGGTACCTATTATACCAACGAAGGTGAGATATCAGCCATCAAGGAAGGTTCCAATCCTGCCGAGATTATCTGGCGTGAGAATCTTTCCAAGGAGGTGAACAGCGATGAGTCTAACAACTATCCTCCATCTCTGAATGGTAAGGGCAGAATCAATCCAACCCAGAATCTGGTGGATGCCTTCCCTGCAGCCAACGGTTATCCTATCTCGGATGCAAGAAGCGAGTATGATGCAGCCAATCCTTACGCAAACCGTGACCCACGTCTGGCACAATACATTATATATAATGGTGCCACAGAAGGACCTTCCAGCAAAACTATCTATACCGGTAGCCAGGAGGGAACCGACGACGGTATCAATGCCAAGGATAATTCAACCCGCACAGGTTACTATCTGAAGAAGCTTCTGAACATGAAGGTGAACTGCTCATCTACCTCAACAACCAAGGTGAACAAATATACGCCGCGTCTCCGCTACACCGAGTTCTTCCTGGATTATGCTGAAGCTGCCAATGAGGCTTGGGGTCCAAAGAATGACAATGGTCACGGCTATTCGGCATACGATGTAATCAAGGCAATCCGCCATCGTGCCGGTCTTACGGATGACACCTATCTTGACGAATGTGCCGAGAGTAAGGACAAGATGCGCGCCCTGATTCGCAATGAGCGCCGCCTGGAACTCTGTTTTGAAGGCTTCCGTTTCTGGGACCTGCGCCGCTGGAATGATATTGCCGGCATGAACCAGGCTGCCCAGGGTATCGACTGGAACGGCAGCGAGAGCACCTTGCTTCCAGCTGTAGAGAACAGAGCTTATCAGGATTACATGATCTATGGTCCTATCCCATATTCTGAGACTCTGAAGTTTAACCTTCTCTATCAGAACAAGGGTTGGAAATAAAGTGAAAAGATAAAAATAAGACTATTACGATATGAAAACTTTAAGATTATTAAATATGCTTGGCTTAGCTACCTTCGCAATGTTGGCAACAACCTCTTGCGAGAGTGGCAACCAGGAGTTTGACTATGAGGGTGAGACTACGGTTTACTATTCCAAACCTTGCTATGTTCGTACGGTGGAACTCGGCGAAGACCAGGAGGTAGACCTGACTGAGGATAATCTCCATAACATCAACATCATGGCGTTTTGCGGTGGTGGTTATGGCAATGGCAATCAGATTACCGTGGACTATGTGATAGACCCAACCCTGATAGAGGGGAAAAGCATGGTTATCAACAACGAGACCAAGCCTATGATCCTGATGCCACAGGAATATTACACCATCGAGAATGCCAACCAGTTTGTCATTGCAAAGGGTAGCCTGGCGGGTGGTCCTAAGATTCATCTTACCGATGCTTTCTTTGCCGATGCCAAGAGTCTGGAAGCTAATTATGTGATTCCTGTGAAACTGACCAAGGCCACCGGTGTTGACAAGATTATCGAGAGTCAGAACTATACCCTCTGTGCCGTGAAATTCGTGAATCCATGGCATGCTGTGTATCTGCGCCGCGGCAAGGATCAGATTACCTATGCCGATAACACCACAGCCGAAGACATCCGCCATACCCAGTATATGGAAAAGGGCGAGTTGCTCAATGTGGTTACATCGGGCATGAAGCAGGACAAGATGGTGGTTGCCGTAAGAGACAAGGCGGGTGTAGCCCACAACGTAACACTCTTGCTCAACTTTGACGACGACAACAACTGCAGCATCACTACCAATGATGAACATGCCGAGGTTTCGGGCACAGGTAAGTTTGTGAAGGCTTGTGAGAACATGGGTGGCAAGCAGCGCAACGCTCTCTATCTGGATTATCAGGTAAAGGTGGATGGTGTGGCTACCGTGGCAACCAAGGATACGATGGTAGTTCGCAACCGTGGCGTCGTAGGTGAGTATTTTACAGTAAAGTAATACTAAAAAGAATTCAGAATCATGAAAAAGATAAAGAATTTTGTCCTCGCCAGTGCAGCAGCAACCTTGCTGCTCACTGGTTGTGCTGAGGATTATCAATCAGACTTTAACGTAAATAAGCCAGAGAGTGTTGCCTTGGCAGAAACTCTTAATGCCTATGACGTATTGAAGAACTACACGGGCATCCACCTGGGAGCGGAAATCGCATCGGATGATGCCCTTGCCCAGAATGCCTTGTATTCTCAGGTCTTGGCTAACTTCAACGAGGTTACCCTGTCGGATGCTTTCAGCTATGCCGGCATGGTGGCTGACAATGGCGATATTGATACGCTTACCGTTGAGAAGGCTGTGGCAAATGCTGCTAACTCGGGTATGAATGTCTTCGCCACTGCCATGTTCAATCCTGCTCAGTTCAATGTCAACTACATGAAGGAACTCACCAAGGATACTTGGGTGGAAGGAACGCAGGTGGATACTGACATTGTTGAGGATTTCGAAAAATATGATGCCGGCAGTAAGTTGGATGGCGATGGCTTCAGTGTGATTGCCAAAGATCCGGCTGGACAGAATGGAAAGGTGTTCTCTAATACCAAGAATGCTAAGTTCATGTCTATCCCTATCCAGTTGCCTGAAGGTGCTAAATTGAAAGATGTGCAGTCTATCTCCTTCGATTATCGAAGCAGCAACATCAAGAAGATTCTCCTGCTGAGAGTGAAGGCGGGCGAGAGCATTGCCGAAAAGCAGTTTGATAAGCCAGAGGCTAAGGATCAGTGGGCACATTATGAGCTCAGCATGACGAGTCTGGCTGATAATATCACAGCCGAGGATATGGAGGCTAATACCTTTTCTATTATGGTTGGTCAGGGTGCTACCCCGCAGAAGGTGTATGTAGATAACATCAAACTGCATGTCGCTTACAAGACTGAAGGCTACTATGTAGATCGTCCTGCAGCGGAAAAGGCGGCTGATGTAAAGAAGGGACTGGATGCCTATGCCGATGCTTTGGTAAAGAAGTATGGTGATAGAATCAATACCTGGACGGTGGCTAGCGACTTGCTGGACGACTTCCTCGGTGAGATGAAATCTACCGATGCAACTGGCGATCCTTCAGAGTTCTATCCTAATGATTACCTGGGCGATAACTATGTGGCTGATGTCTGCAAGACCATCCATGCTGTCAAGCCGGATATGAAGCTGTTCTATGAAGAGAGCAACATGCTGGGTAATGACATGAAACAGGAGGGCTTGAAGAACTATCTGGCTCAATGGAACGAGGCGGGGGCTCAGATTGCCGGTGTCAACATTAAGGTTGACCTGCCTTATCATGCAGATATTCTTGAGGATACCAAGGCGCAGTATGAGACTTTGCTGAATAGCCTGAAGGAGACCGGACTCCTGGTCCGTCTGTCAGACCTCAATGTTTATCCGGCTGATAAGTCGGGTGCCATCCAGGGAATCTCTCAGGTAACCACAGCTCAGTTGAAGGAAATGGCTTCTTTCTATACTTACATTGTAAATAAGTATCTTGAAATCATTCCTGAGAACCAGCGATACGGACTCAGTTTCTCGCATGTCAACGCTTCGAATGTGGGCGTAGGCTTATGGAGCAATTACAATCGCTTGCCTACTTATGTGGGTGTGGCTAATGGTTTACAGTCTAAGGAAACAACATGGTAAAGAAATTATTAGTCTTAATTATTAGTATCGTAACTGTTGCAGTGAGTCAGGCTCATAATGGGCCTGCACTGCGACGTGTTATCTCTACTTCGCAACCGATGTGGATTATCCACATTGACACATGGAATGATCCAGACCCGCAGCGCATCATCGACATGGTGCCAGAGGATATCAGACCATACGTTGTGTTCAATCTTTCTCTCTCAGCTACGCAGGCTACCTGTCCTGACGGTGAGAAAGTGTGTGATTCCTGGATGAAGGTTTGTGCCCGCAATAGAGTATGGACCATGATTCAGTGTGCCAGCGGTGCCTGCAGTGCCTTCTCGGATGATGATCTCTCTATCTACGAAAAGTACTTCAAGGAATACCCTAATTTCCTGGGATGGAATTTCGCCGAGCAGTTCTGGGGCTTCGAGGAAGATCGTAAATGGGAGGTGATAGGAGAGGATGGTACTACAACCACCGAGGTGTTAAAGAATCCTTCCTTCCTGAAGCGACTTCAGCTCCTTGCCAACATCTATGAACTCTGTCATAAATACGGTGGCTATCTGGCAGTAAGCTTTACCCAGGCTGTTTATTCTGCCAACATGATGCCGGTGGCTTACATGAAGCGCAATGCCAAGATGCGCCAGTTGCTCACCACCGACAACGACCATTTCATCTGTTGCGAGAAATATACCATGAAGAATGGATTCTTTGACATCGAGAGCAACTGCCTGGGTGCTTATCTGGGTGGATATGCCGGTCAGTATGGTATTCGCTTCGATGCCTGCGGATGGTATGGCGATGACAATCAGCTCGACCTGGACGGCAATGTAATCACGGATAGTAAGGGCGATGCGCTCAAGAAGTATTACAGCGATTTTCCTAAGGCATGCGGTGCCATTCCTATCCTGGAGCACGTGGCACTGACCGGTGAGACAGTGATAGATGGTCCGGAAACAATTCCTCTGGAGGATTCACGTGAGATTGCTACCACCAAGACGGCTGATGGCTATACACACCGCAACTGGGGATGGTTCCCACACTTCCGCAACATCAATATCGACATGTTCCGAAAGATATTAGACGGCACCATCCGTATTCCAACCCGCAGCGAGGTGATTGATAGAACAAAGATCTGTCTGCTCAACGACATCAAGCCTAAGGATGCTTCTTCTAATGTCAATGAGATGGGACCATACGTTACTCCAGAGGGATTCTTCAATGGAATCTACCGTAACGAGGCTGATGAGAACGGTTGCCAGTGGCCTAACCATACAATCACCAACCGATGGTGGCTGAAGAGCACCGGCCGTTATCCAACCATCCCTGTGGTTTCCGACCTGCTCGACGATGAGGCGAAGAAACTCACCGTGGCAGTGAAGGCAAGTGAGTATTCTTCTAACTCTACCTGGAACAATGTGGCAAATAAGAAGACGTATCTCAACAAGCTTTTCAAGCAGGAATACACGGGAACCATCTATGCTTCACGATTGGAGAATGCCTGGGTTTGCTATAACCCATTCCAGTATGATGAGAAGCATGTAAAACTGAATGCCACCAAGAACGGCATGCAGTACTATCGCGAGTATTATGCCACCAAGCGCAGTGCAAGGGGTACACTCATCCCTAAGTACAACACTTGCAGCCAGATTAAGATGAACCTGGCTCCTTACTCGCTCATCTTCATGCGCGAGAACTCGGATAAGCTGAGCCTCTATATGCAGAACTACCGCCTGAAGGACGGTATGAGACTGGAGCAGGGAAATCCTACTTTGAATGATGACAAGAAACTGCTTGAGTTCGAACAGCAGACGGATACAATTACCATCCTTGGTGCCAGTGCCCAGCCTACCATCTCATGGAAGGATAATGGCGACCACTCTGCAAGTTCGGTTACTTCTGAATGGAAGAGCAACCAGTTTATCGTATATGTAACTCATAATGGTCCGCTTGAGTTGACCATCAACTGCAAGGGCAGTAAGACATCGGGCAAGCTGAAGGATACGGATGTTACTCCTTCGGTTATCGAGATGCCTTCAGTGCCAGCTGTATATGAGGGTGAGTTGCAGTATGAGATGGAGAACTTCGACTACAGGAACGTAAGCGGTTTGTGGGGCAATGCCTGGTATTCGGGTTATCGTAACTACTCGGGACAGGGGTGTGTTAGATTGGGAACCAGCAAGACTGCTTCTCTCCGTGGTTATACCCCAGTGAACAAGCCGGGTACTTATACGGCTACCCTTCGCTATCAGTCGAACGATAAGCCTGCGACGCTCAATGTTACCTGCGGCAATGCTTCAAAGCAGATTGTGCTGCCTAAGACAGACAATGGCAAGTTTAAGTGGAGTGAATATACATTTGATATTGACATGAACGATGCAAATGGAAACATGCAGATTGACTATGTTAGTGGCGGAAGTGCCGTGCTCGACTGCGTGACCCTTAACTTCAAGGCTGAGTTGACTGCCATCTCTGGTATCACAACCGATGATAATATGGTGGATCACGTGGAGTATTATAATTTGAGTGGCATGCGCCTGTCGGCTCCTCAGAATGGTGTGAATATCAAGAAAACTTATCTTCGTAATGGTAAGACTGTTACGGAAAAATATTATAAATAATTTTTATTAATCAATTTAAAACTTTAAGATTATGAGAACTACAATTAAGAGTTTGGCAATGATTGCTATTGCCTTGTTTTGTGGTGTTAGTGGTGCTTATGCACAGAACGAAGAGGAAGGTGATGAACTTACTGCCGATATGTGGAGCTTGTACGATGGTACAGGTAAGGATGCTGAGAAGGTAGAGGGTAAAATCCCCAACTGGGACTGGCAGATTGGTTCTGGTGCCGCTGTTGCCGCTGGTGGCGTTTTGGCTGGTACAACTACCGTGCAGGAGACTGCTTTTGCAGATTTGTCTGAGTATTCAACAATGGTTATTTATGGTGTGCCAGGTAACAAAGTTCGTCTGATGTTCAACCGTATGGAGGCTAACGGCCAGCCTAAAGATGGCAAGATGATTGAAATCATCAAGACAATTAATGATGAAGGTGAAGTGACTCTTGATTTGAAGAATGAGATGCTTCGTGGTGTTGGTGATGACAAGCAACTTGATGATTTCGCTCACTTGGTAACAATCAAGGTGCCATGGGGTGCTGAGGCACAGGTAGACGCTATTCTTCTTTACAAGGGTACTCCTACAGGAATCAAGAATCTTACAACGGCTGGCAATGATAAAGTGGTTGCTACCTACAATGCTGCAGGTGCTAAGGTGACTACCAATACCAAGGGTCTTGTTATCAAGAAACTTAAGAGTGGTAAGGTTGTTAAAGTAATGAATAATTAATGGCAGAAATTCTACTTTTTTAGTGTAACTAGGGGATACCCCCTAGTTCTGATGTTCGGCAAGGTATTTGTTGACCAAGCAGATACTTTGCCGATTTTTTTTATGCGTCATAACAACTGATAATCATAACAGCTGATAATCGTAACAACTGATAATCGTATAACTGATAATTTATAACTGAAGATGAAAAGAACTACTTTCTTGCTGTGCCTGCTTTGTGCCTTCTGCATGCAGGCTTTGGCAGCAGTGGAACATAACTACAAGCAGCAACCACAGAAGCAAACCATCAAGGTGGGTACTGCCACCCGAGAGATGCTGGTGTATGTGCCTGCCGATTTACCTGAGAAGGCTCCTATGGTCATCTCCATGCATGGAGCAAGCCAGGATGCTAATTACCAAATGAACCAGACTCATTGGAACGAGGTGGCAGATACGGCTAAAATCCTGGTTGTTTATCCGCAGGGAAACGGCAACTTCTGGGACATCTCGGGTTCGGGAGACGTGAAGTTCATTGAAACCATCATGAAAACCATGCAGAAGAAATATCATGTGGATAAGAACCGTATCTACATCTCAGGCTTTTCTATGGGTGGTATGATGACTTATCATTGCATGACTAAGTTAGGTTCCGTGGTGGCTGCATTCGGTCCCGTGAGTGGTATCCCAGTGGATTATCGTGATCCGGTGGTGGTGAGAAAAGTGCCTATCATGCACATTCATGGCACTGGCGACGACGTGGTGAAATGGGGTGGTGACCCAAACCATGCTGCTGGTGGCTATGGCAGAATAGACGATTATGTGAAAAAATGGGCGGCTGCTGAGGGATGCGATGTGGAGCATCCTGAGGTAATCAGACCTTATCCTGAGACTTCAGACCATGCAGCAGCCACTCGTACCAGATATATAAATAAGGAGGACAACATTGAGGTTACTCTTATTGCCCTCGATGGTAAGGGACATTGGCATTCTGATGATCCGAATGTGGTATATTCTACCCGTGAGCTTTGGAACTTCTTCAAGCAGTATAAGCTCGATCTCCCAGAGGATGTGAAGCCTGAAGAAGCTGCGGGCGACGTGGTATTTCACGACAATTGGGAAGATGAGGTAGTAAATGTTGGCGAAGGTGTTCCTGCTGGTTGGAAAAGGGAGAACAGCATGAACGACGGAAGCAGGAACGACGTGAAGGAGAATGGCGCTGCCAATACGGGTGGTGCCCGTATCAAGGATTTTGTGGCAGGTGGCGACTTCAACACGGGATTCTATCTCAGCGCCCGTGATTTCGATCAGTGCAAGTTGTCTTACGGAGCGTTTGATAATCATCGTCTGCACCTGACACCAGGAAAGTATCAGCTTTCTTTCAATTCGATCTTCTGGAACGATGGCTCTGAGAATGGGGCGGTGACTTTTGATGCTGGCATCGCTGGCATAAGTGACAAAAAGGATGTCCTGCTGGAGCAAAACCTGGAGTCGGAAGGCAACTTGAAGGAAAATTCCAACCAGGTGGTGAAGGGATCTCTAGCTCATCTGGCAAATTTCAGCATCGAGAAGGAAGGGGATTATGAACTTTATTTCACCATGTCTTCTGGTTGGGCTGCGGTTATTCTTGGCAATGTGAAGATTAAAAAGGCAGATACCAGTACGGGTATCACTGATTGTACAATCGATGCCTTCGGAAAAGCGAATATCATAACCTACAATTTGTCGGGTCAGCGCATCAGCGCACAGACTAAGGGCTTGGTTATAGAGCAGATTCAGTTTGCCAATGGTAAGAAGGTTTCCAGAAAGGTAATCAAAAAATAATAAACTGGATAATAGTTGGTGCATAACAGTTGGTCACCGCATGCACAACAGCTGTTGTGCATGCGCATATCAGCTGTTATGCAAGCGCACAACAGCTGTTGTGCGACCGGAGATACTGATTGTCTCAACAACATATCCTATCTCTTCCAACAACTTATCCTATCTCTTTCAACAACTTATCCTATCTCTTTCAACAACATATCCTATATTTACCAACAACAAGAAGAGGGTGAATCATTAACTTATGACACATCCTCTTTTGAGTATATAGTATCTCAAACTTTATTTCTTGCAACTTTTTAGTAAAAACACAGGTAAAAAATGCAAATTCTTGGGCTTTCATTCTTTTTTCTAGCAAAAATTATATAATTTTGCATCATTCAATAATCATGTAAACAACAATTTTGTATTTTTCAATCATAAGCCTATGAAGCGTTTTTTACTCTTTTCAGTCATTTGCTTCGTCCAGATGTTGACAAGCTTCTCTCATGCTAACTCTGGACGACTTTATACATCCAACGACCTGTCGAGTTGCATGATCCGTAAAATCGTGCAGGATAAGTACGGGTTTATCTGGGTGGGTACCAAGTATGGGTTGAATCGTTTTGATGGATACAGTTTCAGTACCTATCTCTGCAATCCGGCTGATACCACCACCATTCAGGACAATGAAATCGTGAATATTTATCCTTATAACAAGGAAACTCTCTTTGTAGCTACCAATTGCGGTCTCTACAAGTATTCTTATCGAACCAATGCTTTCCAGCGCATCGTATTGGAAAAGAAAGATGAGAAGATGAGAATCAATAGCCTGATAGAAGATAGCCAGCATCATCTCCTGATAGGTACTGCGGGATATGGAGCCTTCAAACTGGATATGAAGACGGGGAAACTCCATCGGCTGAACAAGGGGTTCAAGAATCCTGTGGATAATTATTTCGGTACGCTTTTCTTTGATGGTGAAGGCTACCTCTGGCAAGCCAACCATACCAATTCCCTGAGAAAATATAAGTATGATGGCAAGACCATCAGACTGGTGACACAATATGATTTGAAGGACATTTTTGGCATCCATGAATTGTATGCAAGCGATAAGCAAGGCTTCTTTGTGGTGCATGCCTGTGGCATCCTTCGCTACGACTATCGTTCTCATCGCTTTTCGAAATATGACTTCGATTTCTCTGCTCATCAGGGAATGGGATATATCAGCTCTTCTGCCTTGGATAAGCACGGAAACCTCTGGATTGGTACATCGGGTGATGGTGTCTTCAAGATGCCTCGCGGTTCCCGGAAGGCTTATCGTGTGGAGCAGAACAGTAAGTCGTTTCTCTTTAATAATGCACATATCAGCAATCTGCTGATAGATAAGGACGACAACCTGTGGTTTGGATGTTACCGGAAGGGACTTTATCTGATGAACAAAGACAAGGATGTATTCCATTCTGTAACCTTAGACGAACTGGGGGCAGGCATGGAAACCATCTCGTCGGCGGTGGGCGTGGATAAAGGAATCATCCTGTTTCTGGTAAACAATCGCGGCTTGTATTTGCTGAACGAAAGAACGGGAGAAAGAAAACTGCTGAATACGCCTGCTGTACCTAAAATGGTGTTTACGGATAGGAAGCAAAGAGTTTATCTCTATGCTAGCGAAGGAATCTTTGAGTACGACTGGAGGCTTCAGACTTCTCGGCTTCTCCTTCCTGGCAACGGCCGTTCTTATGACGGAATGGTGGTAGATGACGAAGGGAACTTTTATCTGACGTGTCCGGGCTATGGACTCTATGTATGGCATCGCAAGAGTGGAAAGATGACCCAATATCAGATGGAAGACAAACGCCCTCATGGAACAGTCTGCAATAACTGGATAGCAAATATCAGGTTGGATAGCAAAGGAAGACTTTGGTGCGCAACTACCTATGGTGTATCGTGCATGGATATCAAGACAGGACGTTTCGACATCATCGGATCCCAGCCTTTAATGCTTGGTAATGTATGTCAATCAACTATAGAAATGCCTGATGGCGGGATAGCGATAGCAACAGAGAAGGGACTTTACCGATATGACGTAAAGACGAAGCAGGTAACTCTTTTCCCGCATTCTGAGAGTATGAATGGATTGAGAATCTATTCCATCAATCAGGATGCCAAAGGTAATCTCTGGATGAGTACGGCGCAGGGTATCTGGTGCTATGATGCCAAGGCTAAATCTTTCTTCTCTTTCGTGAAGGGTAACGGACTGTTGACCCGTGAATACCAGGAACAGGTGGCTGCCTATACACCGGATGGTGTAATCTGTTATGGCAACTCAGAGGGATTGACCTATTTCCGCCCTTCACAGGTAAAGGATCAAGACGGGAAGATGTCGGCTATCTATCTCTCGGCTGTGTTGCTTGATGGGAAGATGGCTCCGTTTATTGGAGATAATCTGAGTGTTCCGTCCGATTTCAAGTCGATAGTGCTCTGTTTCTCCCTGCTTGATTATCAGAACGTGGGCAACATAGTGTTCCAATATCGCATCAACGGGGGTAGATGGATCAGCAATACGGCTGGCGACAATAGCTTCAATTTCACAGGTCTGTCGTATGGACATTATCGTATAGAGGTGCGTACCTATTGCAACGGTAAGTACTCTATATATAATAAGGTGATAAACCTGGATGTGTTGGCACCTTGGTATCTTACCGTTTGGGCTAAGTTCATCTATCTGCTTTTGGTTCTTGGTTTCACGGCTGCCGTTATCTATGTTTATCTTCGCAAGAAGAAGAGAGACTTGGAAGAGGCTAAAATGCAGTTCCTCATCAATGCCACCCATGATATCCGTTCGCCGCTTACGCTGATTATGGAGCCTCTGAAGAAACTGAAGGAGCGATTGGGAAATGCTGAGGAATATCAGGCAGATATTGATACTATAGATAGAAACGCCCAGCGCCTGCTCACCCTGGTGAACCAGATTCTCGACAAGCGACGTCTGGATAAGCATCAGATGAACCTCTCGTGCAGGGAAACCAACCTGGTGGAGTTTTCGCAGGGCTTGGTTTCGCTCTTCACCTATAATGCTAACCTGCGCGGCATTCAGATTAAACTTGAAATGCCAGAGAAGCCTGTGAATGCATGGATAGACCGCAATAAACTGGATAAGGCGATAGCCAATCTGCTGTCTAATGCCTTTAAATATACGCCTAATGGCGGAGAGATTATCTTCCGCATCGAGAAGCAGGCTAATAAAGTGCTCTTGTATGTGATTGATAGTGGCAAGGGATTGGGAAAGAACGATGATGACAAGACCCTGTTTGAACGCTTCTATCAGGGAAAGAATTCTGCTGATATGCACCTGGGAGGTTCGGGCATCGGCTTGAATCTATGCCGATCCATCGTAAGGCTTCATGGAGGTGATGTATATGCGCATAATCGTGAAGACGGGAAGAGCGGTGCCAGTTTCATCATAGAATTGCCTTTGGGTAAAGAGCATCTCAAGAATAATCAGATTTATTCGGACAACGGGAAAACCAAAAAGAAACAGCAGCGAGATGCGGCTAGCAGAAACTGTAAAATCCTGCTAGTGGATGATGATATCGAAATCTGCCGTTATCTCAAGTCGGAACTGAGTGACTGGTATCGCTTTGTAATCTGCAACAATGGCAAGGAGGCGCTGAAGCAGCTGCTTTCTGGTGATTTCGACTTGGTGGTAAGCGATGTGGTGATGCCGGAGATGGATGGTATCACGCTGCTTAGAAATATCAAGGGCAATGCCAATATCAGCCACGTGCCAGTAATCATGCTTACTTCCAAATCGGAAATCAGCGATAGGCTAGAGGGTATTAAGCTAGGAGCTGATGCTTATCTGGCAAAACCATTCAGTCTGGAGGAACTTCATCTCACGATAGACAATCTCATCGACAATGTACGTCGCCTGAAGGGTAAGTTCACTGGAGCTCTGAAGCAGGATGACAAGGTGGAGAAGGTAGAGGTGAAAGGCAACGATGAGGAGCTGATGGAGCGTATCATGAAGGTAGTGAACGAGAACATGAGCGATTCTGACTTCAATGTAGAGAAGATGTGTGATGAGGTGGGCGTAAGCCGTACTCAGCTGCATCGTAAGTTGAAGGAAATGACCGGTGTTCCTACTAGCGAGTTCTTGAGAAACATCCGTCTCAATGAGGCTGCCCGATTGATAAGAGAGCATAAAATCAACATTACGCAGGTTTCATATATGGTGGGATTTGCCAATAACAGTCATTTCTCCACTGCATTTAAGAAATATTTCGGTATGTCGCCTTCGGAATATGCGGCAAAATATACTGAGTAAAGTATTTGAAACATTAAAAAAAGTCATTATGATTGTTTATTCGTAATTTTGTAGCGTTAAACGAATAAACAATCATAATGATGAATACAACGAAAATCTTGGCTTTCAGAAAGCCGTTACTGATGATTGTATGGCTGCTTGCCATGCAGGGCGCAGCTTTTGCGCAGAATCTGCGGGAAACTTTCTCTTCTCCCAATGGAAAGATTGAATGGAAGGCTGAGGGTGAGGAAAATAAGGTGAAGGTTTTTGAGGTAGCTTATCGCGATGCCTGTAAAGGAAATAAGGAAAGCCAGGTGCTTCATATTACCGGTTATGGTTTGAATACCAGTGATGGTGGAGGAAGAAATCTAGTCTTGAAAGACATTTCCAAACCCAAGTATATTTCGGAGCATTATCAGATGCTCATGGGAAAGAAGAGTGAATGCAAGAACGAGGCGAATGAAATAGTTTATACCTTTGAGGATGATCTGCAGCGCCCGTTGCGCATGGTGGTTCGACTTTATAACGATGGCGTAGCCTTCCGTTATGAGTTGGAGGGTTTGCAGCATACGTCAATCAAGCAGGATTTGACTACTTATCATATCAGTGAAGGCACGCGCCGGTGGTTTCAGGAATGGACGGAGTCTTATGAGAATTTCTTCCCTTTATCCACTACCGGTAAAGGTGGAAAACAACATTGGGGCTATCCTTGTCTGCTTGAGCAGAATGGTGTGTACTCTCTTATTACTGAAGCTGGTATAGAACGAATCAACAGTGCCTCTTCCTTGAAGAATGGGCAGAATCCGGAGGACTATCATGTGTTCCTGGATGAAAACACACAGCATTATTCGGGTAATTGGAAATCTCCCTGGCGAGTGGTTGTCATTGGAAAGAAGCAGGATCTGATAGCTTCGACCCTGGTAACTGATGTCAGTGCCCCTTGTCGTCTGAAAGATACTTCATGGATTAAACCGGGAAGTGTAAGCTGGATTTATTGGGCTTACAACCATGGCTCAAACGACTTGAATATCATTAAAAAGTATGTAGATATGGCGAAGACCTTGCATCTGCCATACGTATTGATTGATGCAGAATGGGATGAGATGAAGAATGGAGCCACCATCGAGGAGGCTTTGAAATATGCCAAGGATAGGGGTGTGAAGCCTTTGCTCTGGTATAATTCTTCTACTGCATGGATTAAGGCTTGGGGGGCACCAGGACCTCACAATAGACTCAATGCTCCGGAAAACAGGGAGAAGGAGTTTGCCTGGTTAGAAAAAATGGGCGTAGCAGGAGTGAAGATTGACTTCTTTGCTGGTGATAAGCAGGAAACGATGGAGTATTGCATCGACCTCCTGGAGTGTGCGGCACGCCATCATCTTACGGTTAACTTTCATGGTGCTACTGTTCCCCGCGGCTGGCAGCGCACTTATCCCAACCTGCTCTCTACCGAGGGTGTGTATGGAGCGGAATGGTATAATAATGAATCTGTGCTGACTAAAAAGGCAGCTTGCCATAATGCTACCTTGCCATTTACCCGTGGCATAGTGGGCTCGATGGATTATACGCCTTGCGCCTTTTCTGATTCTCAGCATCCGCATATCACTACCCATGCTCATGAGTTGGCATTGCCAATCTTGTTTGAGTCGGCTTTGATGCATTGGGCTGATAAGCCGGAGAGTTATCTTGCCCAGCCAAAGGAAGTGCAGGATTTTATCTCGAACATGCCGACTGCATGGGATGAGACGCGATTGCTCAGTGGTTATCCGGGCGAAAGTGTCGTGATGGCTCGCAGAAAGGGAAGCACCTGGTATGTGGCTGGCATTAATGGCAAGGATGAATCCCAGAAACTGATCATAGATTTATCTTCTCTGACAAAGAAAAACTCCCGGGTTGTTTTGTTCGAGGATAGCGGAACGGCAAAAAATCCTTGGAAAATTTCATACCGTAAGGTTAGGGGTATGAAAGATTATATCAATGCACAGCCTCGTGGTGGCTTTGTGATGGTTATCAAATCCAAAAAACGCTTCGCACCAAACAAAGTGCGAAGCGTTTTTTTAGAATGTATTGAATGTATTATTTGATGTGGATGGTGTAATTCTTGCTGATGCCCTTGTAGGTGCATTTCACATAAGCCTTGTCTTGCAAGGTCTTAGGCTGAAGAATCTCTATCTCCACCTCCTTGTTGTCGGATGATGCAGTGATGCGTGGTGCGCTCTTCTCGCCTGTTTGCAAAGAGGCGATGACATCATACTCATTGTAACCGAAGTTGCCATTCTCATTGGTCATTCTCGTTGGAATGGTAGGAACATCCAGTTTTCTGCCGTTCATCTTGATTTCGATGGTAGGCGATATTGGGCATTCCATGTTCTCGCCCTTCTTGGTGAATCCGAGGCCCTCCAGTTCGCAAAGTTGCTTGCCCTCACCTTCGGCGATGAGATAGATGGCATGTTTCTTGCCGATACCATCTACCTTGTCTGCTACGTCCAGTGTCAACTTTTGGATTCCCTGTGCTGAAGTCTGGGCAGGAACCGTTAGCTCACCGAGCAGTATTCCGTTCCAGGTCTTGTTTGCCCATGGACCATCCATCATTACTTTGATTTTGAAGCTCTTTTGCGTTTTTGCCTTCACAAAGATATTAAGTTGGGTGCCGTTTCCTTTTTTTGTTCCCTCAAAAGGTTGCAATCCTTTCTGTGCTTTGCTGAGACCGCCGAATCCGAAATACTTGAATCCAACGATATCACCAGCGTTCATGTTTACAGGCATGTGGTTGTTCCATACGTCCCAGGCATCCTGCATGGCTTGGTTGTTGCTCAGATAGCTGGCGATACCAGCAGAATAGTAGTGGTATGGATTCAAGCCGTATATCTGGAATCCTTCCGAAGTGACTTCTGCTCCCGTGTATTCTGTGTTGTCGGATGCTTTGGCGGTCCAGATGCCTTTCTTGTTGTATGGATCGTATGCCCTGATAACCACTTTTCCGCCTTCTTCCACAGATTTCTTATCCCATTGGATGGTAACGGGAGCAACGACAGACTGACGGGCAAACCCAAATCCACGTGGTGGGCGATGATAGAACACATACCATTGACCGTTGATTTCTTGTAGGCTTCCATGGGTGTTATGGGCGGCATTGCTGGTGATTAACTTGGTGCCGTCTTCGTTAGGAACCACTCCACGTGAGTCTACCAATACACCACCATTCTTCCATGGACCTAATGGGGTGTCTCCATAGGCATATCGCAAGGTGGAGTTGGTGTTGCCTAATCTGTATTCCTTTCCGGAATAGCCTGAGTAAATCATCACATACTTGTTGCCTACTTTTCGGATGGATGATGCCTCGAAGAAGTTGAAATCTGTAGGCTTCTGTCCCTTGATGATAGGGTAGGTTGTTCCCTTAGGGTCTCTTACGTTGCCTTGTGCGTCGCAAGCTGGCAGCGAGTACTTGATGAGCTCAGTACCTGGTCTGAGCGAGTACATGGTGCTAGGGTCGAGTTGTGCGGCTGATGAATGTTGGAATCCCCAGTAGCCGTATGCTCTGAATCCTGTGTCGTAATCTGGATCCTTTGGGTCAGTGATATTCTCGATGTATACGGAAGGGTCGAAGTCGAGGATGCTACCAGGCAGCTCCTCCGTTCCATCTGCATTGAGGTTGATGGGAGTGAAAGGACCATCAGGTCGCTTGCCTTTGCAGACCATTCTCACACGCTTGTGTCCTCGGGAGTGAGGATAGAGATAGTAATCTTTTGTTCCATCTTTTCGTTTTATCTCTACCAAATCGGGAGCAAACATGGTGTCCCATTGGTTGTTGATGTGATAGGAAAAAATGGCTCCCTCGTCTCTCCACTGGGTGAGGTCTTCTGTTGGGGCAGACCACATGCGTATGTCTGATCCGCAGTAAGACTTGAAAGATGTGTCGTGAGAGCCTATGATGTAAGCTCTGTACTTCCCTGGGTTGTCAGGGTCTTCGAATACTCTAGGTTCTCCGTCTGGCACATGCTCCCAAAGTGGGAGATATGGATTTTGTGCCATGCAAGGAGTGCTGAGCGAAAGCAATGGGATGGCTGTGAGCATGAATCCCATGCACTGATTTTTGATTTTTGTCATATTGCTATATTATATATTATGTTTGTGCTTGCAAAGTTATAAAAATAATGATATAATTGATGTTTCGTATGTTCCTTAAACATATAGTCTTGTTACAAGTTTAAATTTGCGATGTTTTTGCAACATATAGAAAGGTGATCTATGTTAATGGTAAGATGGCTGGTCATCATGTTAGCGCTTTAGTCTTAGATGTTGACTTAATTGGGCAGTATTTATCATATTTTTGTTGATGTGGGAATGTACGCCAAAGTGTTTGGAACATGGAGAAAAGTTGTTCTTGGAGCAAAGTTGTACCTTTGCATAAAAAAGGGAATAGGTGGGGCAATCCCCTTCTTCTCTATTTTTCATAATTTCTCTATTTTAATAATATTACAGTATGAAATTTCAAATGAAGATCAACTTTCCATGGTCAAGGCCTCTCTTGGCCTGTTGTTTTGTGATGTTTGCCCTCACAGCAATGGCTGATTCCTTTATCAGCTTCCGACAGCAAGGGGGAGCATTCCCTATTTCCACCGCCTCTCAGATGTCTGGTATCTGCATGGATGCTCACGAAAAACAAGGTGTGAAAAGAGCAGCGGAAGACCTGCGTAAGGATATCTATACCGTGTCGGGTCGTTCACCCAGAGTGTGCTGCCAGGGCGAGGATGTGGTGCGTTATCCCATCCTCATTGGTACATACGGAGTGAGTGAAGCTATTACTCGCCTTGCCAAGAAAGGCTTCTTGCCAGAGCGTTCGCTCAAGGGCAAGTGGGAGAGCTTTGTCATCAAGACCATTGATCATCCTGCCAAGGGTATGGAGCGTGCCTTGGTGGTGGCAGGTAGCGATATGCGTGGCACCATCTATGGCATTTACGAGATTTCCCGACAGATGGGGGTGTCGCCTTGGTATTGGTGGGCGGATGCGCCGATAGCCAAGCATGAGGAGGTCTTTGCCAAGCCATGCTCCGTGGAGAGTGGAGAGCCGAAGGTGAAATATCGTGGTTTCTTCATCAATGATGAGTTCCCTTGTATGACCACCTGGGCTAGAAATAAGTTTGGGGGCATGAACGGCCAGATGTATGCCCATGTCTTCGAACTCCTTCTTCGCCTCAAGGCAAATTGCCTCTGGCCTGCCATGTGGGGCTCGTTCAAGGAATACAAGCCTTTGGTACCTATCCTGAAGGATGAGAACGGATTGTATGAGGGCAACTGCTTCAATGAGGATGATCCGGAGAATGCCCGACTGGCTGATGAATATGGCATCGTAATGGGTACCTCGCACCATGAGCCGATGCAACGCTCGCAGCAAGAGTGGATTCGACATAAGAAGAACTATGGCAACGGTGAATGGAACTGGTTGACCAACAAGAATGCCATCAAGCGTTTCTTCCGAGAGGGAATCGAGAATAGCAAGGGTTACGACAAGCTCGTGACCATCGGTATGAGAGGTGACGAAGACCGTCCGATGACCGATGCAGGTAGTAGAGAGGCTAACTTCCGGCTGATGGAACAGATCATCTCGGAACAGCGAAAAATCATAGCTGATGTCACCAGGAAACCAGCCTCCGAGACCCCACAGGTCTGGACACTCTACAGTGAGGTACTCGATTATTATGACCAGGGACTCAAGGTGCCCGATGATGTCATCGTGATGCTTTGCGATGACAATTTCGGTCATGTGCGCCGACTTCCTGATAGAAAGAAAAATTTCCACAAGGGCGGCTATGGTATGTATTATCATGTAGGCTATTATGGTGCGCCGAGAGCCAGCAAGTGGCTCACCATGTCGCATATCGCCGAGATGTGGGAGCAGTTGCAAGCCACTTATCAACATGGTGTGGATAAACTCTGGATGCTCAATGTCGGTGATATCAAGCCCCATGAGTTTGCCATCGACTTTTTTATGAACATGGCATGGAATCCCGATGCCTTCGATGCCAGCAACCTGGAGCAATATGCACAGGGATTCTGTGCCCAGCAGTTTGGTGATAAAGAGGCGAAAGAGGCTGCTCGTCTCTTGATGAGCTATGGAAGATATGCGTCTAGGGTGCAAGCCGAATTGCTGGATGACAAGACATACAATTTGCAGACGGGAGAGTTTAAGGGCGTACGGGATGAATTCCTGGCCTTGGAGGCACGAGCCCTGCGTCAGTATCTCACCCTGGATGAGACTGCGAAGGATGCCTATCAAGAGTTGGTTCTCTTCCCTATACAGGGCATGGCTAATCTTTATGATATGTATTACTCTTTGGCGATGAACAAGCAACTCTATCGTGAGGGACGTATTGAGGCTAATACATGGGCAGATAGGGTGGAGGAATGTTACAAGAGAGACTCCTTGCTCTGCGACAATTATAATCACCATATCGCCAATGGCAAGTGGAATCACATGATGGATCAAGTGCATATCGGCTATCAGAACTGGCATGCTCCACAGCATCAAGTTATGCCTATGGTATATCGCATTCAGCAGAGTAGCCCTTTTGCCGTTACGCAGCCTAGTACAGGCTACGTGTTCGAGCAAGATGGCGGCATGGTGGTGATGGAGGCAGAGCATCTCTTCTCACTGAAACCTGCTGAATCAGAGAAGTCGCAGTGGAGACTCATCCCAGGTTTAGGACGGACGAAGTCGGGTATAGCTCTCTTCCCATATACCCAGCCAACAGCAGGAGCGTATCTTACCTATAAGATGAGATTTAAGGCAGATGTGGATTCGGTGGATGTACATCTTATTACCGATGCAGTGATGCCCTTTGTGCTGGGCGGTCATTATGTGGCAGTGTCGCTGGATGGTGGCAAGGAAGAGATTGTAGGGCTGAATCAGAATCTGAACTGGGAGCATAAGTACGACTTGATGTATCCTACAGCCGCATCGCGCATCATCGAGAAGAAGGTGAGGATGGCTGTAGGAAACACGGGGAAGGCTGAACATACCTTGAGGCTTCGTCCTATGCAGCCTGGTATTGTATTTGAGAAAATACTCATCAATCTTGGTGGGTATAAACCTACTCATCTAGGAATGCTAGAGAGTCCTTACGTGAGGTGAGGGCGCTCTCTATATACTCCATGTCGGAAAGAATATCTTCTGTCGAGCCTAGTGGGAACACCTTGTTGTCAATCCAGACAACAACAGATACAGCTATTTCGGGCAAAACTTGTAGGTATAATGTCTTAAATATGCTTTTCTGAGGACTTTGAAAGAGTATTGGAACATGAAACAAGGTTTTGGGAACATATACCAAAACCTTGTTTCTCTTTTTGCAGTAAATTTGCAGCCGAAACAGAAACAAATGTATAAGAATGAATCTGATGTCTAGTAACATAGATGTATAATATAACATATAATTTTTTTAAAAACTTAAAGATTATGAAGAAAAAGTATAGGAAACCAGTAGTGGAGGTGTATGAAATGCAACTCCAGGGTGCATTGTTGGCAGGCTCCTCCGATCCTAATAAGGTGTATTCTCCAGTGGAAGAGGATTTTGAGGGTGAGCTTGGATAGGCTTATGTCAGGTAAGTAGATAATAGATTATTTGTTTATTGGAATTATTAATTAGTAATAAAATTGATTATGAAAAAATTTATACTTTCTGTATGTGCTGCCCTTATGCTTTTCTGTGGGGGGGGCATCTGCTAAGGTCTCTACAATGAAGAGCAATTTCTCCATAGGTTCTACAGGAGCTACCTATGATAACAAGACTGGTAAATTTGAGTGGACAAAGAATCGGGACAACTGGATGAATTTGTTCACAAACTTGAGAGGTCAACTTTCTAAATACAAGCATCTGAAGATTAATCTCACTGAGGTAACCCATAGCTATCGTTTGCTCTTTTATAAGGGCGGGGAGAATGTTGTCAAGTATATGGACGATACAGATTTAAATGTTGACTTTGATCTTACAGAATTGAAGTTGAATGACGGTTGGACTCTTGATGACATAGATAGAATCTGTATTTCTGGTAAAGATGACAATGGCTCCTTTATTATTACACCAGATGGTGTCACCCTTGCGACAGATGACATTGAGACTCTGACCGTTACAACAACCTTGAATGAAAACTCTGATATTCAAGCTCCATTCCAGTGGTACAAAACTACAGCTAGTGGTGCAGAGGCAATATCTGGTGGAATTTCTAACAACTTTGGTAAATCTGAATGGAATGGTGTTTTGTTTGGATATTCTTCTAGTAATAGTGAGAATAATGGCTATATTAATCTGAATGGTTATAGCGTTCTCCGAGTAAATATAAATAAATTTGATAGCAGCAAGAATAAACAATTCCGTGCTTTGGCTGATAAAGATAAAGCTGGTAAAGATAAAACGGTATGGATAACCATGACTGGAGATGAAACTTTGGTAACACCATTTAGCCTAGATAGATGCACTTCGCTGAAAAATTCTTGGGAAGGACCTGGTGTTCAGAACATCACCTCCATCGACTTCATCGGTGAGTATCAGGCTGTCAACACAGAGTCTCCTTTCGCAATCGCAGCATCTAAGGGCTCTAACGTCTCTTACGACCGTAATTTCACCATGAATCAGCCATGTACCGTTTGCTTGCCTTTTGCTTTGACGACAGATGAACTGGCAAACGTAGGTAAGGCTTATACCTTGTCTGCAGTAAGTGGTTCTAAGGCAACCTTTACCCCAGCTGCTGCAATCGAGGCTTACAAGCCATACCTCTTGATACCATCCGATGGTGGTAAGCTCTTGGAGAATATTGTTGCAACCAAGGACATCACTGCTGTTCCTGCTGAGGCTAAGACATCTGTATCTGGAAACTATTCTTTCGTAGGTACGCTTCAGGCTAAGAAGTCTGTCAAGACACCAAATACGGAGGTTTATGGATTCAGTGCAGACGGAGGCAAGTTTGTACGTGTAGGCGAAAATGCTAGCATTGATGCCTTCAGAGCATACATCTCTGTTCCAACTACGGCTCTTTCTACTGCAGCTTCTCGTTCTATTGACATTGATTTCGGTGGCACAACTGGCATCAATGAGATTCAGAATGCCCAGTCTTCTTCAGCTGCGGCAACCTATAATGTTGCTGGAAAGCGTGTAGGCAAGAACTACAAGGGCGTAGTGATAAGCAATGGTAAGAAGATGATTCAAAAGTAAAAAATAAGAATTCATACAAAATCCTGTTAACGAGGGTGCTGCGGCAAGAAGTACCCTCGTTTATTTCGGGCAAAACTTATAGGTAAAGATGTAAAAACGGTGTGTTTCTTTTGAAATGCACCGTTTTTTTCTTACACCATGATTGTCTTGCCAAAGTATTTGTAACATACAGCAAAGTGAATCTTCTGCTTTTTTATTACCTTTGCACTCAAAAAATAGAAACTAATAATTTTAGATAAACAATGAACAATAAGTTTTTGATTGCTTCGGCTTTGTGCATGAGTATGAGCGCAACGATGAATGCGCAGAATCCTATCGTGCAAACCCAGTTGACCGCCGACCCAGCACCTCTGGTTGTCGGAGACCGTCTCTATGTGTATGCCGGTCATGATGAAGACAAGGCAGATTTCTTCTGGATGAATGAATGGCGTGTATATTCTACCAAGGATATGGTGAACTGGACCGACCATGGTTCTCCGCTCGACCTCAGTTCTTTTTCCTGGGCAGACGACCGTGCCTGGGCAGCACAGACTATCGAACGTAATGGTAAGTATTACTGGTATATCTGTGCGCACTCTAAACTGACGGGCGGAATAGCAATTGGCGTAGCTGTGGCAGATTCTCCTACCGGTCCTTTCAAGGATGCGCTGGGCAAACCGCTTTTCGATAATGGAAGTTGGGATAATATCGATCCAACGGTTTGGATGGATGAGGATGGTCAGGCTTACCTCTATTGGGGTAATCCACATCTTTACTATGCCAAACTGAATGAAGATATGATCAGCCTCAAGGGAGGTATAGATGCTAAGTCTGCTGTTGATGAAAAGAGAGAAGTGGGCAGAATCGTGATGACTGAGGAGGGATTCGGTTCGCCTGACGTGGAGAAGCGCGATTCAACTCGAAAATATAAGGATTGCTACACAGAGGGACCTTGGTTCATGAAGCGTGGCAAGAACTATTATATGCTTTATGCTGCAGGTGGAGTGCCTGAACATATCGCTTATTCCATGAGCAAGAAGCCTTTCGGACCATGGAAGTATATGGGCGAAATCATGCCATTGGAAGATACGGGTTCCTTTACTAACCATTGCGGTGTGACCGACTTCAAGGGCAAGTCTTATTTCTTCTATCATACGGGTAAACTGGGTGGCGGATTCGGACGCAGTGTGGCTGTGGAAGAATTCAAATATAATGCCGACGGTACCTTCCCAATTATCCACCATACTCAGGAAGGAGTGGCTCCTATCGCAACCCTCAATCCTTACAAGCGTCAGGAGGCTGAAACCATCGCTTTCTCTAAGGGAGTGAAGTCGGAGCAGACTGATGATACGGGTGTTTATATCTCTGAAATCCATACAGGTGATTATATCAAGGTACGCGAGGTGGATTTCGGAAATGAAAGTCCGGATGCATTTGCCATCTCTGCTGCGTGCTCATCGCTCGGCGGTTCACTGGAGGTTCATCTTGATAAAAAGGATGGTGAACTGGTGGCAAAGATAGATGTCAGCAAAACTGGTGGCTGGGAAAAGTGGAAGACTTTCTCGGCACAAATGATGAAGAAAGTGACCGGAAAGCATGATATATACTTCGTGTTCAAGGGATTGAAGGGAAGCAAACTCTTCAATTTCGACTGGTGGAAGTTTGAGAAGAATTTCGCCAATCCTGTGGTTTGGGCTGATGTGCCTGATGTGGATGTAATCCGTGTGGGTGACAGCTTCTATATGGTAAGCACCACCATGCATCTGATGCCGGGTGCGCCTATCATGAAATCGAAGGATCTGGTAAACTGGGAAACTGTGAACTATATCTTCCCTAAACTTACCGATTCGCCTAAGTATGACATGAAGGAGGGTACGGTGTATGGTCGTGGTCAGTGGGCCACTTCTCTGCAGTATCATCGTGGCAAGTTCTATGCGCTCTTTGCTCCGAATGATAATCCCGGTGGAGAGACTTATATCTGTACAGCCGATGATATCGAGGGCAAATGGACTATCCACAGCCGTTTGCAGCATTTCCATGATGCCGCTCTCTTCTTCGATGACGACGATAAGGCATACGTGGTTTATGG
>OLGM01000314.1_pt1 | contig 33633 bp, 37 predicted proteins | sample 1606001 | NCBI WGS metagenome assembly OLGM01 (sample SAMN03283294) | human gut metagenome | biome: human-associated habitat; material: feces | host: Homo sapiens | place: Peru | collected 2012
GCGTAGCGACAAAAGGGGGAGTGTGGCATCGCCGCAGGCGATGACGGAAGGGGTAACTTCCCCGCCGCCGGGAGCCCCATTGTAGTCACTTTCGATGATTCTAACAAAAAATCGCCGCAAAAATTGGATGGTAATTCTAAAATGAATCCAACACAAAAACGTAAAACTGTGATATAATCATAAATACAGACAAGATGCAAAGGGGGGAGTCTGCCCCCTTTTGCATTTCCGAAAAAAGCTTTAGGAGGCGAGGCCCAATGGCACAGATCCGTTCCAAGCCCTTCGGTGTGACCAAAGAGGGCACTAATGTTACCGAGTACATCCTCTCTAACTCCAGTGGAATGTCCGTCAGCGTGCTGGATTACGGCTGCGTGATCAAAAATATCATCGTTCCGGCTAAAAATGGCCCGGTGGACGTGGTGGTGGGTCACGACACCATGGCAGATTATGAGAACGACTTCACCTCATCCGGCAGCACCTGCTGCGGTGCCTTTGTGGGGCGCTACGCCAACCGCATCGAGAATGCCGCCTTTACCTTGGGCGGCAAGACCTACCAGCTGGAAAAGAACAATGGTGAGAATCACCTGCACGGCTGCTTCTCCCGCAAGATCTATACGGTGAAGTCCTTTGGCGATACCCTGCTGATGGAAGCCGTGAGCCCCGATGGCGAGGATGGCTTTCCCGGCACGCTGAAGATCGCGGTGCGCTACACCCTTACCGATGACAACACCTTCCGCATGGACTACCGTGTGTCCTCGGATGCAGATACGATCGTAAACCTGACCAACCACAGCTACTTCAATCTGGACGGCGGCGGCGATGTACTGAACCAGAAACTGCGCATCTATGCGTCCCGCTATCTGGAAGGCAACAACGCCACCTGTCCCACCGGTAACATCCTGCCTGTGGCAAATACCCCTATGGACTTTACCGCAGGCAAGATCATCGGTAAGGAGATCGACACCGGCTTCTCCCAGACTACCATGGTGGGCGGCGGCTACGACCACTGCTATGTTATCGACCGCGCACGCGGCTCCAGCCAGAGCATCTGCGCATGGGCTACCAGCGATAAGACCGGCATCAGCATGAAGCTGTACACCACCCAGCCGGGCATCCAGTTGTACACCGGCAACTTTTTGCAGGACTGCCCCGCCCCGGGCAAGGGCGGCGAGCCCATGCAGAAGTACGGCGGCTTTGCCTTGGAGACCCAACACTTCCCCTGCAGCCCCTCCCACCCGGAGTTCCCCTCCACGGTGCTGCGCGCAGGTAAGGTATTCCGTGCCACCACCACCCTGCGGTTCTTTACCGGCAAGCAGTGTGGAAAGCTTTAAAGGATGATACACCACGCAAAAAACGTCTGCTTCGGCAGACGTTTTTGCGTGAATCGTTTTGTTTATGGCGAGGGCGCTTGCCGCCAATTTTACCCGCGAAAAAAGGGTTCTGAAAACCCCACAGGCTTTTCAGAACCCTAAAATTAAACTATTTTTCTCAGAACACCGCCACGGCGACCAAACGCACCAGCAGGGCGCACAGCCATGCCACGGCGCACTGGTTGACCACCATGATGGTTGCCCACTTGCCGCCAAGCTCCCGCTTAACCGAGGCCACTGCCGCGATGCAGGGGGTGTACAGCAGGCAGAACACCAGCAGCGGCGCGGCCTGCGCCGGGGTGAGGGCTGCGGTCAGGGCTGCGGTAGAGCCGAAGAGGATGAGCAGCGAGGACACCACGCTCTCCTTGGCCATAAAGCCGGTGATAAGAGCGGTGGAGATGCGCCAGTCCGCAAAGCCCAGCGGGGCAAACAGCGGGGCGATATCGCCCGCGATGCGTGCCAGAATGCTAGCCTGCGGGTCGGCGGTCAGCCGCAGCTGCAAATCAAAGTTCTGCAGGAACCAGATGACGATGGTGGCGGCAAAGATGACCGTGAAGGCCTTCTGCAAGAAGTCCCGCGCCTTTTCCCACAGCAGCTGCGCCACGTTTTTCAGGCCGGGCAGGCGGTAGTTGGGCAGCTCCATGACAAAGGGCACGGCTTCGCCCTTGAACACGGTGCTCTTGAGCAGCAGCGCCGCCAGCACACCCACCAGAATGCCGGTGAAGTACAGCAGCACCATCACAAGCCCCGCATACTTGGGGAAGAACGCCGCCGCAAACAGGCTGTAGATGGGCAGCTTTGCCGAGCAGCTCATGAACGGGGTGAGCAGGATGGTCATTTTGCGGTCGCGCTCCGAGGGCAGGGTGCGGCTTGCCATCACGCCGGGCACGGTGCAGCCAAAGCCGATGAGCATGGGCACGATGCTGCGGCCGGACAGGCCGATGCGGCGCAGCAGCTTATCCATCACAAAGGCGACACGCGCCATGTAGCCGGTATCCTCCAGCATGGAGAGGAAGAAGAACAGCACCACGATGATGGGCAGAAAGCTCAGCACGCTGCCCACGCCGGTAAAGATGCCGTCGATGACCAGCGAGTGCACCGCCGCATTGACGTTCCAGTTGGTCAGAGCGGTGTCCACAAGGCCGGTCAGGGCGTCGATGCCCAGTTCCATGAGGTTCTGGAAAAACAGACCGATGACGTTGAAGGTGAGGAAGAACACCAGACCCATGATGGCGATAAAGGCCGGGATGGCGGTGTACTTGCCGGTAAGGAACTTGTCGATGCGGTTGGAGCGCAGCTGCTCCTTGCTTTCGTGGGGTTTTACCACCGTCTGCGCCACCAGCTCCTGAATGAAGGAGAAGCGCATATCCGCAATGGCGGCGGCGCGGTCCAGCCCGCGCTCCTGCTCCATCTGCACGATGATGTGCTCGATCATTTCTTTTTCGTTTTGGTCCAGCTTCAGCGCTTCCTCAATGCGGGGATCGCCCTCCACCAGCTTGGTGGCGGCAAAACGCACCGGGATGCCCGCCGCCTTGGCGTGATCCTCGATGAGGTGCAGGATGCCGTGGATGCAGCGGTGCACCGCGCCACCGTGGTCATCCTCGCTGCAAAAGTCCATGCGCCCGGGGCGCTCCTGATACTTTGCCACATGGACGGCGTGGTCTACCAGCTCGTCCACGCCCTCGTTCTTGGCGGCAGAGATAGGGATGACTGGGATGCCCAGCATGGCTTCCATCTTGTTGATGCGCACCGTGCCGCCGTTGCCGCGCATCTCGTCCATCATGTTCAGCGCAAGCACCATGGGGATGTCCAGCTCCATCAGCTGCATGGTCAGATAAAGGTTGCGCTCGATGTTGGTGGCGTCCACGATATTGATGATGCCGGTGGGCTTTTCGCCGATGATGAACTGCCGGGTGACGATCTCCTCGCTGGAATAGGGGGACATGGAGTAGATGCCCGGCAGGTCGGTGACTTCGGTCTCCGGGTGCCCCTTGATGGCACCGCTCTTGCGGTCCACCGTCACGCCCGGAAAGTTACCGACGTGCTGGTTGGAGCCGGTGAGCTGGTTGAACAGGGTGGTCTTGCCGCAGTTCTGGTTGCCCGCCAGCGCAAAGGTCAGGGTCTTATCCTCCGGCAGGGGATGCTCCCCCTCCTTGGTGTGGTACTTGCCGCCCTCGCCAAGACCCGGGTGCTCCACCATTTTTCCATCCACCGGGGCGTGCACCGCCGGGGTCTTTTCGGTGGGGGTCACGGTGATCTGCGCCGCGTCGTCCAGACGCAGGGTCAGCTCGTAGCCGTGGATGCGCAGCTCCATGGGGTCGCCCATGGGCGCCAGCTTTACCAGCGTGACCTCTGCCCCGGGGATCAGACCCATATCCAGAAAATGCTGCCGCAGTGCGCCCGCACCGCCCACAGCATCCACTATGGCGCTTTTGCCGATCTGTAACTCTTTTAACGTCATATCCGTCTGCCTTCTTTTATATGTACCGTTCCTGTGTGTTAGTCTGTGTTAACAAATGTAGTATAGGCTAACTGACGGCGGATGTCAATAGAAAATATGGGGGAGTTTACCCCTTCCGTCTGCTCACTTCGTTCGCAGCCACCTTCCCCAAGGGGACGGCCGCCCTCTCAGGCGCTCCCGCGCCAGCTCCCCCGAAGGGGGAGCCAAGCCGTAAGGTTCATCGCTAAAGCATCAAGCACAATGAGGAAGTTTCCGGCAGTGCTCTTGGCTCTCCCTTTGGGAGAGCTGGCAAAGCCGTAGGCTTTGACTGAGAGGGCGCACGCCGTTAGCCTTGTCGCTAAGGTTTCAAGTGCAATGAGAAACTTTCCCGCCATGCCAGAGGCTCCCTCTCCGAGGGAGCTGGCAAAACCGTCAGGTTTTGACTGAGGGAGTTTGCACAAAAAAGCACCGCACACTCTCGGGCGAGAATATGCGGTGCTCTGGTTTTATAAATTACTTTACGGTGTGGTAGCCATCGGGGTTATTCTTCTGCCAGTTCCAACTGTCGGCGCACATCTCCTCGATGCCGTACTCAGCCACCCAGCCCAGCTCGTTCTTGGCCTTGGTGGGGTCGGCGTAGCACTCGGCGATATCGCCGGGTCGGCGTGCCTCGATGACATAGGGGATCTCCTTGCCGCAGGCCTTGGAGAAGGCGTGGATGACGTCCAGCACGCTGTAGCCCTTGCCGGTGCCCAGATTGCAGATGAAGAGACCGCAGCCGGTCTCCAGCTTGCGGATGGCGCACACATGGCCCCGGGCCAGATCCACAACGTGGATGTAGTCACGCACACCGGTGCCGTCCGGGGTGGGGTAGTCGTTGCCAAAGACGTGCACCTTTTCCAGCTTGCCTACAGCCACCTTGGCGATGTAGGGCATCAGGTTATTGGGAATGCCGTTGGGGTCCTCGCCGATCAGGCCGCTCTTGTGGGCACCGATGGGGTTGAAGTAGCGCAGCAGTGCCACATTCAGGCTGGGATCTGCCTTGCAGACGTCCTGCAGAATGCGCTCGGTGAAAGCCTTGGTGGTGCCGTAGGGGTTGGTAGTAGCGCCCACGGGGAAGTCCTCGGTGATGGGCACACTAGCGGGGTCGCCGTAGACGGTAGCGGAGGAGCTGAACACGAAGTTGTGGCAGTCGTGATGGCGCATCACGTCCAGAATGACCAGCGTGCAGTTGAGGTTATTGTAGTAGTACTCGATAGGCTTGGACACGCTCTCGCCCACAGCCTTGTAGGCTGCAAACTGGATGACGGCGGTGATGTCCGGGCACTCGGAGAAGATCTTCTCCACGTCCTCGTGACGGGTCATGTCTGCATTGTAGAAGCGGAAATCCTTGCCGGTGATCTGCTTGACCCGGTCCAGAACCACAGGGGAAGCGTTATAATAGTTATCTGCCACCACGATATCGTAGCCAGCGTTCAACAGTTCGATGCAGGTGTGGCTGCCGATGTAGCCGGCACCGCCGGAAACCAAAATTGCCATAGCCGAGTACCTCTCTCACATAGTTTTATCACTTTTATCTCTTTGCGCCGGGCGCTGCCCGGTCTGCTTAAAGAATACCGCTTTTTGCCGCCGACTGCAAGGGGCGCTTTCTTTATTCAGATATATTTTTGTTGCATCTTCGCGCATTACACTTTTGATTGACAGAGATTTTTCGCACTTTTCACATGGAGAGAATGCGCCGTTTGTGCAAAACATAGAAATAGCGCGGCTGCTTGCCTTGCACAACAGCGCGGATTCTCTTTTCCCCTTGACAACTTCCCTCAGCTGCACTATAATACTTCAAAAATGAACTATCTATATAAGAACAAAAAGGAGCGCCCCATGAATCCTACCATAGAGATCAGCTTCAAGACTGCGCAGGCCTACAATGCCATGTGCAAGCCGCTGTGTCAGGAGCTAAAGCTGCCTCAGACCGCCTTTGATATCCTGATGTTTTTAGCCAACAACCCGGATTGCACCACCGCCCGGGATATCGTGGAGATCCGCAAAATCAAGGCAAATCTCGTTTCGGTAAACGTGGACCGTCTGGTGCAGGAGGGGTATCTGGAGCGCCGCGCCGTGGCGGGCGACCGCCGTAAGACCCAGCTGCTGTGCACCGAAAAGGCGCAGCCGGTCATCGCGCGGGGGCGCGAAGTGCAGGAGCGCTTTTTTGCCCGCCTGCTGCACAACACCGATGCCGCCACCCGGGAGACGTTTTTCCGCACCATGGAGGTCATCGGGAAAAATCTGGACGAGATCCTACTGCAATTTTCATGATCTATAACAAAAACAGCCAAGCCCGCAGGCTTGGCTGTTTTTGTATCTTTAACTTACTTGCTCTCTACCTTTTCCTCGATGGTGGAGTGGTCGATGACCCAATCGGCAGCCTTGCGGATGCCCTCGTTGCGGCGCAGGGCGGCAACGTCGGTGTTGGCCTTGACCTCCTCGACTGTCTTTTTGGTCTTTTCGGCGCGCTCAGCCAGCTGCTTGTCGATCTCCTCGTCGGTGGGCAGCAGGTTCTCCTGCTGTGCGATCTGCAGCAGTGCCATGCGGGCGCGGGTGTTCTTCTCTGCGGCGGCACGCACCTTGGCAGTAAAGCTCTCGCGGGTCTCATGGATCTGGCTCAGGTAGGTGTTCAGGCTCATGCGCTGCATCTGCAGCTGCTGCTGGATGCTCTGCATCTGCTGCTGGTAGGCGTTTTCCACCAGAATGCTGGGGATCTCGCCCTCTGCGGCATCAGCCAGCTGACCAAGGATCATGTCCTTGGCGTGGTTCAGCGCACCGCCGTGGCGGCCGTCAAACAGCTGCTGCTTCACGAAGGCGCGGTACTCCTCCATGGTCTCCTTGCCCATCTTCTTGGCAAAATCGCTGTTCAGGGCAGGCAGCTGACGCACGCACACGTCATGCAGCTTGATCTTGAACACGACAGGCTTGCCTGCCAGCTCCTTGTTGGGGTAGTTCTGGGGGAAGGTGACGTTGATCTCGAACTCGTCCCCTGCCTTGTGGCCCAGAATGCCGTCCTCGAAGCCGGGGATCATGCGGCCGCTGCCCAGCTGCACGGACTGATCCTTTGCCGTGCCGCCTGCAAAGGCCACGCCGTCCAGAAGACCCTCAAAGTCCATGTGCACCACGTTGCCCTTCACAGCGGGGCCCTTGTGGGGCACCAGCTCTGCGGCATAGTTGCGGCGGCGCTCCAGCACCGTGTCGATCTCCTTGTCGGTCACCTCCGGGGTGACGCACTGGGTGGTAAAGCCGGTGGTCTTGGTCAGCTTCAGCTCGGGCTGCAGCGCCACGGTGGCGGTAGCCACAAAGCCCTCGTCCTTCTTCACGCTTACCAGATCGTAGCTGGGATCATCAACCGGCGCAAAGCCGTGTTCTTTCAAAGCAGCCTCGTACAAAGCAGGCACATCCTGATCCATCAGGTCGTTGATGGCATCGTACCAGAAGGTGTGCTCGCCGCGGTCAGCCTCGATCTGTGCGCGGTCGGCCTCGCCCTTCTGGAAGCCCTTGATGGTGTAAGTGGCGCGGGTGCGCTCATAGACCGCGTTGGAGGCGGTCTCCAGTTCCTCAGCCGTAGCGCTGAAGGTCATTTTGCAGACACTCTTTTCAGGAGTTTCCACGCTTACCAGTTTCATAGGATCTACCCTCCGTGTTGTTCCCTTGGCGGCGGGGCGGCACTGCAAGGCAGCAGCCGGAACGCCATTTTGGGGACATTTTCAAACATTAGTAAAGTTATTATAGCACAAGTGCAGCAAAAGCGGTATAATAAACTTGATAAAAATGTGCCCTTTTGGCAATTTTTGTCCATTCAAACAGGAAAAAAGCGCGTTTTGCGGCAGCAGCTGCCGCGCAAAAGTGGGAAACCCCTCAGGAAAGGAAGGCTGTCCCCTATGCGATTATTTGATGTTCTGGGCCCGGTGATGATCGGGCCCTCCTCTAGCCACACCGCCGGTGCGGCAAAGATCGGCTATACCGCACAAAAGCTTCTGGGCGAGGTTCCGGCGCAGGCAGATATCGGCCTGTACGGCAGTTTCGCCACCACCGGTAAAGGCCACGGCACCGACCGCGCACTGGTGGCGGGGCTGCTGGGTCTGCGCCCGGACGACCCACGCCTGCCGGACAGCTTTGCGCTGGCTGCGCAGCAGGGAATGCAGTTCAGCATCCACCCGGTAGAGCTGCGCTCTGCCCACCCCAACACCGCCGTGCTCACCCTGACCAGCCGCACCGGGCGGCAGCTCTCGCTCAAGGCGGCATCGGTGGGCGGCGGACGCATCCGCGTGACGGAGATCGACGGCGTACCGGCGGATTTCGGCGGGGACAGCAACACCCTCATCATCCACAACGAGGATACCCCCGGCTGCATTGCCGAGGTGACCATGGCGCTGGCGCTGCGGCGCATCAATATCGCGTCCATGCAGGTGTTCCGTGCCGCTGCGGGCGGTTATGCGGTGATGGTGCTGGAGTGCGACTCCCACATTCCCCACGCGCTGGAGCGGCAGCTGGCGGTGATGCCGGGTCTGCTGAAGGTGACCTGCCTGAACGTGGACGAGCCGGAAGAAACGGAGGAATGAGCCATGGCATTTTTGTCCTGTGAAGAGATGCTGGCTGCCGCCCGCAGCCAGAAAATTTCGCTGGCAGAAGCGGTGCTGCGCAGCGATTTGGAAGAGAGCCGCCTGACCGAGGCGCACAGCCGCGCCGCCATGCGGCATTTGTGGCAGGTGATGCAGGCCACCAGTCAGGAATACGACCCCACGCAGCGCAGCCGCAGCGGCCTTTCCGGCGGCGATGCCGCCAAGGTGGAGCAGGCGTGGCAGCAGGGGCGTCTGCTGGGCGATGACTATCTGGCCGCTGTCACGGCAGAAGCCCTAAAGACCGCCGAGTGCAACGCCTGCATGAAGCGCATCGTAGCCGCGCCCACGGCGGGCAGCTGCGGGGTGCTGCCGGCGGTGCTGTTGCCGCTGGCGCGCGCCGGGCAGGCAGACGATGATGCCGTCTGCGATGCGCTGTATGTGGCGGCAGGCTTCGGGCAGGTCATCGCCGCCCGCGCCACGCTGGCGGGCGCAGAGGGCGGCTGTCAGGCCGAGGTAGGCGCTGCCAGCGCCATGGCCGCCGCCGCCCTGTGTAACCTGAAGGGCGGCACCCCGGAGCAGTGCGCCGCTGCCGCCGCCATGGCGCTGGGCAACCTGCTGGGTCTGGTCTGCGACCCCGTGGCCGGTCTGGTGGAAGTGCCCTGCATTAAGCGCAACGTGGTGGGCGCGGTGAACGCAGTCTCCTGCGCCAACATGGCGCTGGCCGGGGTGGACTACGCCATCCCCTGCGACGAGGTCATCGACGCCATGGGCCGCGTGGGCAGCCTGCTCTCCCCCGACCTGCGTGAGACCGGTCAGGGCGGCCTTGCCGCCACCCCCACCGGCGTAAAAATTGCCCGTCAGCTGGCGCAGGAGGATTGAGCCGGAACATTCGGGTAAAGTGTATAGGGAGTGCTGGTCTTTTTTGTATCCCTATCCCCCGCCCGGCGGCTGCGAACCGGCTGTAAAAGCCGCTTTTTGCGTCGGGACGGCAGAAGGTTTACAGAAAAAACGCAGTAAAATCAAAGAAAAGACGTTCTTTTTCGGAAAATATAAAAATATTTTAAAAAAGCTGTTGACAAACCCCGCCCTTCGTGATAAAATACATCATGTTCCAAGCGGAACGTATGCGTTGGTAGCTCAGCTGGATAGAGTGACTGACTACGAATCAGTAGGCCGGGGGTTCGAGTCCCTTCCATCGCACCAAGTAAAATCCCACGATTGACCGTTGAAAATGCGGTGTAAATCGTGGGATTTCTTGTTTTACAACGACCCCGAAACGGCTGGAATGTGCCTTGTTTGTGCCTTATGACTCAAAAAATGCCTTGCCGTGTGCCTTACAGAGTGCCTTGTGCTGGATGCCCGCCGGAGCGTGTTTTGTGCCTGTTTACCGCCTGTTTGAGGGCAAAAAAGAACCCGTCCGGTGTGCCGGGCAGGCTCTTGTACTATATGGGGTTCAGTACCCTTTCAGGATGTTCAGTGCATCCAGCGTCTTTGCGGTGTCCAGCAGTTCAGCTTGTGACTTGTCAATAGCTTCGATGATGCTCCACAGAAGCGTGTAGTACATGGGCAGTTCACGCCAGAGGGCTTCTAAATCGTACTCGCTACAATCAACTTCCCGCTTGAGTTCGTCCGCCTTGCCGCGTGCAGTCATCCAACTGTCCATGATAAAGAGAAGGTTCTTCAGGTCGGCCAGACGCCCCATCGTGGTTCCCACGTCCAACGCTTCCACCTGCTTTGCAGTCAGGATCATTGTCTTGTCCCCTCCTCAGGCTTTGATAATGCCACTTGCGAATATCCAAACCAGCCGCACCTTGTCCGGTGCTGCCTTCTTCAGACGTTCGTTGATAGCGTCAACCGTGTTTGTCTTCTGGTCGCCCAGGTCGCCAAAGAACAGCGCGTCCACGCTGGTGTCAAGCATGGTTGCCAGCGTTTTGGCTTCGCACAGCCGGAATTCAACCTCTCCGTTCAGCTTTGCGCGCAGTGAGTTGGTGGAGATCTGCAGCGCCCACGCCACGCTCTCCAGCGTCATGCCGCGTTCCCGAATCATAGCACGAATATCGTTCATACCTCAACTCTCCTATCTGGGGCTGGATCGTGCCCCACTCTACCCGGCGGGCTTCCATCTTCCCGCCGGGAATCCTCTGATTGTGTTACTGGGCTTCCAGCGGCTTCACCTGCGATGCACCAAAGAACGATGCCCGGTAGGTCTGGCCGTCTCCCCTGCTGCTGTGGATCAGCACCGCCTGAAACAAGGCCTTTGCGCCGTGCTCTACCATATACCCGGCGGCCTTCCAGCCTGCCCAAGTGTTCACCGGCTCGGTGATCCCGGCGGTCTGCTGGGCTTCCTCAATGCGCTGGGCGTTGACCGGGGTGGCCTTTGCGCTGTTCCATGCCCGGTGCAGGGCTTCGGCAAAACTGCCCACGCCCTTGCGGTACAGCTTCCACGCCTTGTGCATGATCTCGGAAAGATTGTACTTCATTTTAAGACCTCCGCTTTACTTTGCGGGTCAGCCTTGTTATAATGGGCTTGACCCTGTTGTGGGTTTGGCGTGGTGGCTGTTTGGCGATGGGCACCGCGCCATTTTCTTTTATACAGCTTATCAGGAAGTGGGTTACTGTCTTAGCTGGCGTTCTGCTCTTGCGCTCCCGGTACATCCTTCGCCCCTTGCCTTCCGGTCGTGCTTCCCTTGCTGTGATTATAGTATACACCTATTTTGTGTGCTTGTATATTGACAATGTGCACACACTTTGCGTGCTTGCTTCTTGCATTTTGTACACTTGTTTTGTGTGCTCGTGTGTGCTATACTAATAGTGAGAAACAGGAGGTGATTTTGTGTCGCTTCGTTATAAAATGGATATTTTGGAAGCGTTGAAGGAAGCTGGCTATTCAGCATATCGGCTTCGTAAGGAAAAAATCTTTGGTGAACGCGTGGTGCAACAGTTGCGTCAAGGTGAGTTGGTTTCATGGGCTACTGTTGAGAAGGTCTGCACGTTGCTGGACTGCCAGCCGGGTGATCTGCTGGAACACGTGCCCACAGAGGACACCGCCGGGAAGGAAACCGCATAAACTTCCACAGAGAAGCCTACAACTTACACATGAAAGGATGGGTGTAGAATGAGCACAAGAGAATTGGCACAAACCCTGCTGGATCAGGTGCCAGAAAGCAAGCTGCTGTATGTTGTCGCATATCTTCAGGGCGTGACAACGCCGGAAGACGCAGAGATCCCCAACGCAAGAACGCTGGCGGCGATTGATGAAGTGGACGAGATGATCAGAACAGGCAAGGGTGAACACTTTGAAGGTTCTACCGCTGATTTCTTCGCCCAGCTGGCTGCGGAGGGCTAAACCGTGTTAAAACTGAACACTTCCACGCAGTTCAAAAAAGATTACAAGACCTGCATGAAGCGGCATTACAATATGGACTTGCTGCAAGCGGTCGTTGATGTGCTGCGCGTGCCGGACACACTGCCCCAGAAGAACAGAGATCACAATCTGACCGGCAACTATACCGGCTGCCGTGAATGCCATATACAGCCGGATTGGCTGCTGATTTACCGCCAGACAGATACAGAGTTGTACTTGGTTGCGACTGGTACGCACTCTGATCTGTTTGGCCTGTGAGGTGGGCGGCCATGACTTGCTTACTCTGCAAAGGCGAAATGAAGCCCGGCACGACCATTCACACGGTTCAGCTGAAGAACTGTGTCGTGGTCATCAAGAACGTACCCTGCCTGAAGTGCGAACAGTGTGGCGAGGTGGTTCTGTCAGCTGACACGGTGGAGAAGATAGAGCATATCTTGCAGACGGTCGAAAAGGCCGTGGCAGAAATCACCGTTGTGAACTTCCCTGATTGTGCAGCATAAGCCCGCCGGGGCTGCCAGAGCGCAGATAAAGCCGCCGCAAGGAATTTACCCACAAGCAACAAGAAAAGCCCTCAGACACGCGCTGTCGCGGCCTGGGGGCTTTGTCATGCGGCGATTTTGTTGAAGTCAACAGAATCGTGTAGCCGAAGTGCTGCGCCCGGCGGGTGCTGCACGTTCAAAGGGTTTGGGATGCTGCCCAACAAGTCCTTGCAAGGCAAGGGGCTTTGTACATACAAAGACACTGCTTGCAGCGCCTATGGTGGTACCACGGCGCACTGCTTGTCGTGGTTTGACGCTTTTTTTATAGCTGCCGGAAAATCCGGAAAATTTTGCAGGCACGATATGCGCGGGAGCGGGTGGCACTTTACCACCGCTTTCTCACCGCTTTACCACCGCTTCGCAGTTTGCATGAAACACTGTACTTTCACCGCGCGGTCACTGCAAAACTGTCCAGTGCGCCCGGCGGGGGTGCAGGTCAGATGATGGCAGAGATTCCGTACTTCTCGACCAGCTCGCGCACATGCTCCTCGTATTTCTTCACCTGTTCGTCCCAGTATTCCACCGTGCGTTCCTGAACGCTGCCATAGCGGTTCCATGCGTTCCAGCCGGTGCCGTGCCACGCTCTGGTGCTGACTACATCATCATGCCAGCGTTGGAGAGAGGAAAGCCCCTTCATTTTGCGAATTGCCTTAACCTCGATCTGACGCACGCGCTCGGCCTGTACACCAAGTTCCATGCCAACGGCCCGGAGACTCTTTTCGTCATAGTAACGACTGCGCAAAACAGCTGCTTCCCGCTCGGTCAGGTGCTGGGTCATGGCTGTTTCAAGGGCTGTGTGCAACTCCTCGGTGTAAACACCATCCTCTGCCTGCTGAAACGCCTGTGTAGCCGCCGGGTCTTCGATGGTCTCCCCTTTGGTGCTGCTGCCTTCGTCCGCTTCATCAAGACGAACGTCAAGGCTGCTGCACTCGTTCAGCGGGTTTGCAGATACAGCCACGCGCCTGCCGTTCTCGGTTGCAACCACACGTGTGTGCTCTCCACAGGTGGCGGTGCGGATCTGCTTCAACAGCGCATAGCTCAGATACGTTGTGAAATTGCCCTGTTCTGCGCTGTAGTGCTTGGCAGCGTAGTCAACCGCAAAATACCCTTCTTGCACCAAATCTTCAAAGGACAAGCCCGCATTGTCTGCAACAGGCTTGTTTTTCTCGAACCATTGCCACAGCTGCCGCCGAATAAAGCCCTTGTTGACTTCCCACAGCTGGCCCAGAGCAAAGGTGTTCCCGGCGGCTGCCAGAGCTGCAAGGGCCGCGTTTGTGGCCTGCTGGTCATTCTTAGCCTGTTTCTGTTCCATTGCTGCATCCTTCCTTTTTTGTGTGCGTTTTTGTTCCAAATGCGAGTTTATGGACACGATACGCGGGCGCGCGTGGCTGTGTGAACGAACTACGCACCCCACCTTTTTTAGTGCGCACAAACGCGCACATTGACGCTCTCTTTTTTTATGCCGCACAAATCCGCACATTCACGGCAGGGGGTGGCGATTCACCACCCACCTTTTACTCAAGTCTGAGTAAAAGCTCAGAACTGCGAAAACACCCGTTTTTCACGGCTTCACCACCGCTTCACGGTCTGTATGGAAACGCTGTGTTTCCACCGCTAGCCCGCCGCTAAAAGGTCTATTTTCACCTGTTCGCCACCTGTTCATAAAACGGCCTTTTCTCGCTGCATCACTGCCGCTTTATACTCAAAGAGGGCGCACGGTTAAAATTCCATGCGCCCGGTGTATCAAATGTTTATGGGTGGGTTATTGGCTTTCATTTCTTAATTTCAAAACTCATGCCAGACAGGTTGTTTTCCATAAAGCAGAAATATGCCCGCTTAGCGGCTGCTTCGTTGTAAGTTGCCAACACGTTAATCGTGTGCAGGGCGGCGATCATCTGATCCTTGCCGTTGAACTCGTTGTGTCCGTGTTCGATCAGTTCATCCTCAGTCATATTGTTGATGTATTCGCGGGCCGCTGCTGTCAAGGTGGTGACGCTGGGCGCAGTTTCGACCGGATTCCCGGCGGGTTGACTGCTATCTGCTTCCGCCGGGTTGCTGGGTGTTTCTTCCTCGTTATCCGGGCAGGCGGGTGCACAGATAATCTTGACAATGGGGTATCCGTCCATCATATCCGGGATGACGTCCAGCTTGATTTCTGCGTTCTCCGTGGGGTCTTCGGCAAGCCACAGGCTTACACCGTCGTGCATTGGTTCATTCTGCTTGATAGGAGTGATACCACCGCCGATCACAAGGGCTTTGCCCTCTATGACCTTTTGCAGTGCCCAGCACTCGTGCAGATTGCGATGGTCGGCGTCGTCACGGGTCTCGATAATCAGATTGTCGTTGTAAATTGCCTTCATGGGAAAATCCTTTCTGTGCCCTTACTGGGCACATTCAAAATCAACACCGCCGGGGTGCGGTCAGTGGGTCAACTGTGCATATAAGGCAGCAGCATGTGATAGATCATCTGCAAGACATGCAGCGGGATGCTTTGCCCATGCTGTAAAGCCGTTTCAATACAGGCGATATACTGTGCGCCGGTTGCATCGTAGTGGTACGGCTCCCGGCGGCGCGGTCGGTTTGGATTGTGTTTCATGGTTTCACCTTCTTTCCAGTTCGCTTGTAACAGCGAGAAACCGCTGGCGGGCTTTATCGAAGGTCAAGGGAACTTCACCCACGCGGCCCTCTTTGTTCTTGGCAAGGATGGCTTGATACTCTTCCTTGTCAGCAGACAGGAGCAAAATTGCGTCTGCATCCTGTTCCAGCTGCCCGGATTCTTTCAGATCCGCGGTGGACGGTGCAGCGTGCGCCGCGTTGCGGTTCAGCTGAGCCAGCGCAACCACAAGGATACCTGTGGTCTGGGCCAGCTCGTGCAGGGCAATGGAGATTCCCGTGATAGCTTGATAGCGGTCTTTTGCCTTGCTGGTGGCCAGCAGCTGCAAATAGTCGATGAAAACAACCTGCGCTTTCATTCGCTGGGCCTGTGCTTTGACCCATCCCACGCCCTTGCCGGATGCAGACCGGATGAACAGCGGCAGCTTGTGCAGTTCTGCGAGACCGTCAAGGTCAGACTGCGGAACCGCCTTTGCTTTCACATCGGCCAGAGGAACCGCCAGCCGGTTTGCAATGATGCGGGCTGTCAGGGTGTCCGGGTCAGTTTCAAGGCTGAAATAACATACTCGAAACCCCTGCCGGGCCTGTTCACAGGCCATTTGCAGGGAAAGGGCGGTTTTACCAGCAGACGGCCTGCCGCCGATGATAAACAGGTTGCCAGGGGATAGGTGCAAATTTCGGTCAAGAACTGCAATGCCGGTCGGAACGTACTCGGCTTTTTCATCAAGGCGGCGAATATAGTTGTCTACCAGTTCCCCGATGGGCTTAAAATCCTGTTCTTCCCGGTCAAGCGTCAGGGCTTCGCCCATCTGGCTATACAGGTCGGGCAGGTCTGAAAAGGTGGTCAGGTTACTGCCAGCCTGAAGGGCCAAACTCTGGAACTGGGTCAAGGCCGCCTGTTCCCTGACAAGCTGCGTCCATTCTTCCACGCGGTCGCGGGTTATGGCAATATACTCACCCTCGCATTCCTCTACGCACTCCATGATGGCCGTTCGTTGCTCAGGGTATCGAGCACAGGCTTCCACCGCGTCCAGTTGGCCCTTTGCATTCCAGAGGCCGGACAGAGCCGCAAACACCGGCTGAAGATCTGCCGGAAAGTGTTCAATCTCCAAATCCGGCAGAGAGTAGGGCGCAAGGTCTGGCTTGATGAGGATTGCGCCCAGTAAAACCTTGTGAATGTTCATGTCAGCACCTCAAACTTTCTTTCCTGCGGCTGTTCGGGCTTCTTTCGGGCTTCCCGGCGGGCTTCTACATCCCCCAGAGTGCGCACACCATCAGCCTGCCAGCCTTTCAGAACGCCGTCAACGTATCGCCACTTGCGCACGTTGTTCTCGGCGGCTTCATCAATCGCGGCCCGGATGATCTCCACAGAGTAGACATCCCGCCAGCGTTGTAGCTTGTCCAGTGCAGAACGCGGGAAATCACCTATCACCTCTTGGAAGTGCTGCACGATCTCGGCAAGGTCTGAATCAATCTCGGATGCAGATGCAGCGGATGTGGAAATTTCCGGTGTACTTGTAACTGTAGCTGTATTTGTATCTGTATTTGTAGGGTGCGAATGTATACAATTGGATGCAGCTGTATGCGTCCGCATCTCACACAATGCGTTTGCATCGGTCTGCACGGCAGATACATCCTCTTTTTGCGTTTGTTTCTCCCAGCGCGCTTTAGCTGCATCAGAGTTCTTTTGGGACTTCTCACGGTATTTTGAAAAGTCTTTATCCACTCCATCCTTCATTGAACGCCACAGACCACGCATTCCACGGTCAGCATATTGCTGGGGCTCCGCGCCTTGGCTGGCATAATGATACAAGTCCCGGATGATCTGCCCGATTTCCACGTTGGTGTAGTCCTGCGTCAGGCTTTCAAGCCATACGAAACGAAGAACAATAGTTTCAGGGCTTTTTCCCTTCACTTCTGTCACCTCGCTACCCGGCGGATGCCCTCGGCGGTCTGGCTGCTTTCCGCCGGGTCTCCCTGCTCAAAGTACCGGGCCAGACTGTCCAGATTGACAAGCCACATGTGCCCGGCGTTTACATACCGGATTTTACCTGTCTTGCACAGCCGCCGGATGTAGGACGTTGATAGACCGTAGATTTCAGCGGCCTTCTTGACTGTGCCCATGTTGGGATAACGGATGGTATCACCCATGTTTCACCCCCCCTTAGGTCATTTTTTGTTCTGTCGTTTTTGATGTGTCGGCATTAAACCATAAAACGAAAATCTTTGCAATACCGCCAAATTTCGATTGAAAATTGATGCTATGAAGCATTGTTGAAATGAAGTCCCTTGCATCAAAATCTATCTGGTGTCATCTGGTGATATCTAGTGTCATGCTTTGCAATGGGTTACCTTGTTTTGCAATAGATTTACAGGGGAACGCCCGCCTGATTTATGGAGAAATGCTGCTGGTTTTGCACATCAAAAATCAGCGATGAAATTGAATCACTAACACGGTGAATTTCGTTCATTGCTCCATCAGACTTTCTATGGACACGCCGAGAGCATTTGCCACATGCTGCGCGGTAGTGCGCCAGACAGGAAGCCCCTTGCGCATTTTGTAGATAGCACTGTTGCCGGTTCCGGCCTTCTGGGCCAGTTCCTCGCCGGTCAGATTTTGACGTGCCATTTCAGCAATAACCTTCACGCGGTCTACGGTTACGGTTTTAGCCATTCTTGTATCACCTCAACTGTCAATTTCAGAACAAGCAAAATCTTGTTTAACAAGAATATACTACAAGAAAAAACTTTTGTCAACAAGACTGCAAAAGAAAATTCTTGTGTTTTGCAAAAAAAGCTGTTATAGTAAAGGCGGAGGTGGTATTGTGACACTCGCGGAAAAAATCAAGCAGATTCGAGAAAAGAAGGGAATGACACAAAAGGAAGTGGCTTCTCTTATGGGCATAAGTCAACAGGCTTATGGTCAATATGAATCCGGGGGCCGAGTTCCAAAGCTTGAAACGGTTACAAGAATTGCGGAAGCTTTGGGGGTTTGCGTCCCGGAACTATATCCCGAAGGAATGCAAGCAATGCCGATTCTTGAATGGATGGAATCAAAGGGAATACCACTTGTGTCAGGGCCACATGAAGAAGAACAGGCCGACCCATTTGATGACGACCCATACGATCATCCGGTGCAGCCTGCTGACGTTGAAAAGATGACTAAGTGGCTTGTTCATCAGAAAGAACTTCTCGACAGCATTACGAACGACTTTGCTTTTCTTAACGATGAAGGACAGGAAGAAGCGGCAAAGCGGATACAAGAACTTACCGAGATTCCGAAGTATCGGCGTAGGATTGAAGATGAACTTCAAGATAAGCCCACTGGCGAGGAATAACCCCACCCGGCGGGTTGATATGCTGCCCGGCTTGTGCAGAATACCTTTGCTGTGGGCCTGATCGCGGCCAGATGAACGCACCGCCGGGGACAAAATGCACAAAAAACCATGCCCACAAAGGAGGGGTGACAGATGGCGAAAATCGTAAAGCGGATGAAGAAGGATGGCACTTGCTCCTATTGTATCCGGGTCTCCAACGGCTACGACAGGCAGGGCCGTCAGGTGATGGTAAACCGCACCTTCACTCCCCCGCCGGGCTTGACCGGGAAGAAGCTGGAAAAGGAACTACAGCGTCAGGCAGATGCCTTTGAACAGGAAGTGCACAGCGGCATTTCTCTGGAAGCGTCCATGAAGCTGGATGATCTGATAGAACGGTGGTTCACCGAGTACGCAGACCGCCAGCTGAAGCCCAAGACGGCTACCGAATACAGAAAGCTGGTGCCGCGTGTGTCGGCTGCTCTGGGTCACATGAAGGTCAACCAGATACGCCCGGCGCACCTCATGGCGTTCTATGCGAACCTGTCCGAGGACGGAGTGCGTCAAGATTCCACCTATACGGCAACGGCTGCGCTGCTGAAGCTGCTGCCGAAAGGCCAGCGGGCAAGGATCCGGGAGGCCGCCGGGGTGGGCGAGGAAACCATGCGAGGGCTGTGCAGCGGCAAGCCTGTCAGCCATAAGACCGCCGAGAAGGTGGCCGATGCCGCCGGGCTGCCCCTGTCCAAAGCCTTTACCGAGAAGGTCAGGGCGGGCGGTAAGCTGGGCGGCAACACGCAGCTGCACTATCACCGCTTCTTGTCCAGCGTGTTTGAAAAGGCGGTCAAGTGGCAGCTGATTGATGAAAACCCCTGTCGGCGCACAGAAGCCCCCAAGGCGGCAGAAATCGAAGTAGAAGCATTGCAGGAAGAGGACGTTGCAAAGTTGCTGGAAGCACTGCAGGACGCGCCAGCGCAGTACAGCGTTATCACACAGCTGGCTTTGCTCACCGGTGCCCGCCGGGGCGAGATATGTGCCCTGCGCTGGTCAGACATTGACCTTGACGCGGGTGTGATCTCCATCAACAGGACAGTGCAGAACATCGCCGGGCGCGGTACGGTGTTCACAGCACCCAAGACAAAACGCTCCCGGCGGTGCATCAAGATAGGCCCGGAGTGTGTGCAGCTGCTGCGGGAGTACCGCCAGCACCAGAAGGCCGAACGGTTCAAGGTCGGTTCCGAGTGGGCGCGCCGGGTGGAGATCGAGAACGGCAAGACGGTGGACAATGACCTGTTGTTCACTCGCTGGAACGGTCAGCCGTTCGACCCCAATGCGGTTACAAGCTGGTTTCCGGGCTTTCTGGCCGCCCATGGTCTCCCGGCGGTACACTTCCACAGCCTGCGGCACACCAACGCCAGCTTGCTGATAGCCGCCCATGTGCCTGTCACAACGGTTTCGGGCAGACTGGGCCACGCAAAGACCAGCACCACCACGGACATTTACGCCGGGTTCATCCGTTCCAGCGATGCGGCGGCAGCGGACGCGCTGACGGACGTTTTCAGCCGTATCAAGGAAAAGTCACACGCATAACAAAAGACGGCCCACAGGGGCGTTTCTGCCGCCCTCGTGAGCCGTCAACTTTTTGTTTTTCTCATGGTGTCCGTTTTATGGGATGATATGTTCTCTGGAATGTGCCTTATTTTTGCCTTATCGAATCGAAAAGAAGTGAAACGACCATGCACAAACCGGCACAAAAATAACGATAAATCTATATAAACTGCAATGACCGAAAACGACGAAACTCATATAAAGGCCCTCTACGAATCAGTAGGCCGGGGGTTCGAGTCCCTTCCATCGCACCAGAAAATGCCGTGAAATCGAAAGATTTCATGGCTTTTTTGTTTTGTAAGCCATGTCTGCACGGTTTCTGCACGGTTTTTGCACGGTCGGTGTTATCCATGTCCGATTATGTAGGGCGCTGTATTGCATTGCAATCAGTGCCCTTTTTTGCATCAGGTGAGCAGGGCCAAGCGGAGCTTTGCCTTCATCTCCGGGTCGGCATCCTTCAGCAATTCCATAAGAGCCGTCATGGAGATGGTGGGTTCGCCTGCGGCGGGTACAGCCTGCGGGCTGGGGGTGTCGGGCTTGGCATAGAAGCCGCTTTCAAACTTCTTGCCCAGCTCCACACGGGAGGACTGCTGGATATGGGCGTAGGTGTTCACCAGCATATCCGCACTGGCGTGACCTGTTGTCCCCTGTACCGCCTTGATGTCGCCGCCGGAGATCATCAGCTGGTAGGTGGCACTGGAATGCCGCAGACCGTGAAAGACGATGCGGGGAAACTCCGGGTGTGCGTCCTGCCATTTCAGGAACTTTTTGCGGATGAGCACCGGCTCCACCGCCAGACCGTTGGGCAGCCGCAGCAGCATCCCGCTGTTGCGGTATCGCTCCGGGTCGAGGGCTTCTTCCCTTTTCAAGCGTTCCAGCCACTGCTTCAGCTCCTCCCGCAGGGCGGCGGTCATGAAGATGGTGCGGCAGGAGGCTTCCGTCTTGGTGTCCTTCAGGATGAGGGAGGTCTTGCTGCCCTCCAGCTTGTCCGGGAAGATGCGGAGGATACAGCCCTTGTCCACCTGCGCCAGCGTGTCCTTCTGCACCCGCTGCATGGAACGGTTGACGGTGAAGGTGCCCATGCCGTTGGCGGCATCAAAGTCGATGTCCTCCGGGGTCAGGCCTGCCACCTCCCCTTCCCGCAGCGCACCCACCAGCGTGAGGTGCACCGCCAGATGCAGGATGGGGTCCTCCATGCTGTCCAGTGCTGTCCGCATCTCGTCCACCTCCCAGATGCTGCGCTCTTGGGTGGTCTTTTTGGGCGCTTCCACCGGGACGGGGCTTTTGATGAGGATGCCCCACTCCACCGCCAGCAGAAAGGAATTGTGCAGCAGTTGGTGGACCTCATGGAGCGTGGTGCCGGAGAGGGTGCGTTTCTGCTGCTTGGGCGAGAGGTCTCGCCGCTTGCCGCCCACATACTGCCCGCAGGGGGTCTTGCTCAGGGTGTCGTACAGGGCTTCGATGTGGTAGGGCCGCAGCTTCTGCATCTGCATCTCTCCGATATAGGGGATGATGAGGTTCTGGATGAGGGCCAGATTGGACTGGTAGGTTTTCGGTGCCCACTTGTGCTTGCTGCACTGCTTGGGCAGCCAGTCCATCAGGAACTCTGCCACCGTCACCGTGGACGGGATCAGGAAATTGCCGGTCGCCAGCTCATGCTCGATCTGCTTCTGGCGTTTCACCGCCTCCTCTTTGGTGGGAAAGCTCTCCCATTTGTCGCAGCTCTTGCCGTGCTCGTCCTGATAGGTGTAGCGGACACTGTAAGAGCTGCCGCGTTTCGTGATATATGCCATAGATTTGCCTCCTTATCAAGCTGCCCGGTAGAGCCACGCATCGAAGCTATCCTTCGGGATGCGGATGCTTCCGCCTGCCCGCAGGACACGGAACTCGGTGGTGCTGTTGCACAGGTTGTAGGCGGCACGCTGGCTGATGGCCAGCATTTGTGCGACTTCTTTCACCGTGTACACCAGCTTTGTGGTCTCAGGGCTGTTGGTCGGAGACTTGACGGCATTGGTTCGAGTGACCACCTCCATTGTAGCCGGATCAGAGTCCGACTGCAAGGACTTTTTCGTATAATCCAAAGATTTCACAGCTTCTGTCATGGCTCTTCTCCAATCTTGGTTGATTTTGATTCGGCAGATTATCCAATCAGCGATTTCATGTATTCCAACTTTTTCTGTGCGTTCTCTTTGCGAAGACTTACCCCAATGCAGGATACTGGGACACACATTTCCAGAAGGCGGTCATAAATACGGGCATGGGAGGTATCCTGCGGATGACGTATTTCATCGAGTGTCAGATTGGTAGTGACGATCAGCGGTTTTCGGCTGTGGTATCGGCTGTCTACAATGGTGTAAATCTGCTCCAGAATATACTCTGTACCACGTTCCATCCCGAAATCGTCAATGATGAGCAGCGGATAGCGGCAAAGCCTGTCCACAACTTCATTCCGTCCGGAAAAGCTGTTGTTCAGCTCATTCATGATTCGGGAAAAGCTCGTCATTCGCACAGGCACTTCCCGCTCCATCAGGGCGTTTGCAATGCATCCGGCAAGAAAACTTTTGCCGGTGCCCACACCGCCCCAGAGGAGCAGGCCTAGGTTCTCTGCACGCATGGTTTGCCATCGCTCCACATAGCGGTGTGCATAATGCATTTGAGGGGCACGGCCATCGTCGTTTTCAAAGTTCCAGTCGAGCATTGCCGTGTCCGAGAAGCCCTCTGCTTTCAGCCGCCGGACAAGGTCCCGGTGCTTTTGCTGACGAATAGCAACTTCCTGTTGCTCCCGCTCCATCTTACGGCACCGGCAATCTACGGGATGCCTGTTCTTTCCCATCAGGACAAGGTTCTTTGCAAAGAACGCTTCTTTTGGGGTATGACACTTTCCACAATAAAGCAGACCATCTTTGCCATAATAGTCCCCGTTCGATTTGGAAACTGCGGGAATGACCGGTTCTAAAACGGTCTTGCCGGTTGTCATAAGCTTTCTCCTTCCCGAAATTCATACAGTGGAATATTTCTTTGTTCTATAGGGTGGTTAAAACTCAGGTTGTTCTTATTCAGGTAGTTAGGTGTGCATTTTTGCACAATCATATTGGTCATTTTTGCATGGTCGGGTGAGTCAGAAATGCGCAGAGTGACAGAGCGGTTTTGCGCTGTATGCGGAATCTTGAGAAAAATCCGGCTGGGTTTTGAAAAACCGCTGCGGGTTCGCTCAATAAGGCCGGCATCCGTCAGTTCTGTAAGAGAACGTGTTACACTGGAAAAGCTACATCCAAGAGCTTGTGCAAGCTTTGGAATCGGATAGATCACATAAATCCGGTCTTGTTCATCGGTCCAGTTATTTTTTCGGGAAAGTGTTGCCCGGTCGAGCAAGAGTGCGTACAGTAGCTTCGCGGTATGGCTTAATTTGATGTCCAACAAAAATTTTGGAAATGGCAGATACCGGGGAAGCGGAGTACTAACGGTTAAATCGTCGAACAAACCAATCACCCTCCCTGTCGCTGAGATTCCAGCATTTTCTGGCGCTTCGTGCGGATAAAGTCCAGATAGCGCCGCAGATTGTCGGCACATTGTTCAATTCGCTTCCAGTTTTCCGGAGTCGTCAGGAGATCCGGATACTCTCGAAACGTGAGTTCCCAGTTCTCAATAAAGTCGTCATAGGCACCTTCAATCGCAGCGATGTGGATGGAATGTTCTGCAGGTGCTTTCCGAAAATAGCGGTTGTCAACGGATTTTTTCAGGGCTTTTTGGTCGCTTTCGGACAGTGTCCTTTTGTGCCCTTGTATTTTTTTGGACATCCCAATCAGGAATCGGCTTCCATCGTCATCAGGAGATTCGTCTTTCACGGAAGGACTTTTCGTAGGGGAAGTAAGCAGCTTATCCCGTTTACTTTTCGGCTTGCGAAGTTCTGCCACGATCTCGGTCCGCTGTTCTTTTGGCGCCTTGGCGATGGCGCAGATCTCGCGGTCGGCGGCCTTGATCTGGCCATTTAGAATTTCCTCCCGGGCACCGGTCGCTGCTTCGTCTGCGGCTTCCACTCCATTCATGTATTTTTCAGCCCGCTGCACATAACCTTCACTGGTGCCGGTCTCTTTTGCAATCCTCTGCCGGGTAACATGGCTGCCGGATTTATTTTGGCAGGGATCATTTTGATCCGTGGCATCTTTCTTGGCGGATGTGTACTGATTGCCGCGGTTTTGAGAGACCTGTTTTTCCACTTCATACCGCTTTCCAATCAGATACTTTCTGCGCTCCGGTGTCAGGTTGCGCCGCCCAAGCTGATGATTGCAAATCCAGATTAAAGCGTCCTGACGGCTGGAAAGCTCCAACTCTTTGATTTCGTACTCGATAAATGAATGCTTCTTCAGGAGGTTGTAACGGTTATGCCCGTCCAAAATGGTTTTGTTCCACACAATAATCGGGTCTGTAAGCTTTCCGTCCCGAATCATGTTCAGCTCAAGCTGATGGAGCTCCTCAAAACTCAGCGGCAAAATTTGGGCGGAAAATTCGGGGTCTATTTTGAGACTGCTTAGTTTCAGCATAGTGCTCGCCTCCTTTGACAACAGTGTAGCGATTTCTGTGGCAAAAGTTTATGGACTCGTAGTCCAAGTTACCCACCCTCTTAGTCCATGTGTTGTATACAATAACGCAAAATAAAAAATTCGACCCGGTTCTACGACGACATGGCGTCGTGTGAACCAGATCGGAAACTTAAAAGCGTTTGCAGAAAGACGCGAGGGAGAGCGCGGAATCGAAAATACAAAAACGATTTGTGGCTGTGAGGAATAAAGACTACACAACCATGGCAAGCAGGGCGGCTGTATATACAGCCGCTATTTTGCGTTGCAAAATGCTTGTTGGGGATTCCCAAACCCTTTCGGATCTGCATCGTTCCGGTGCAGGCTGCGCGATGGAATCGCTGAATAGCATTTCAGGAAAATTTGTTGATCTAAGAGAAATGCAGAGCGGTTTGTGACACAAATATAACCAAGAAAATACGGTGTTTCCCTGAAAGTAAGAGGCGCGGAGATTTCTATTTTGGTGATTGGCATTGAATGGTTGTTTTGCCGGCGATATAATAGAGCAAACAGCAAAAAATAGGTCGGACACCATACTGCACAGGAGGAAGATTTATGCCAAAATACAAAGATGGAAACCTCACGGCGCTGGCAGAAAATCGGCTAAAAGATTGGCTACGGAAAAAGGACCCGGATGTTGATGAATTGCCGTCCAAAGAATTTTTTGAGGAGTACAACCCTGCTGAGCTGTTCCGCGAAGGCATCGACAAGCGGCTGTGTGAACTCGGGTATGCCGGCTCGCAGGAAAACCCGAAAGAAAAAGTGGCCTTTCTTCGGGCTCAATTTGAAAAAAATAAGGTGGCCCCTGTGAGCAATGCGACACTCAAAAACTGGCTGACCAGAGATGCCGCCCCTCAGAACAATCAGTCAGGCCGGGAAAATGTGTTCCGGCTCTGCTTTGCACTGGAGATGGATGCAGACCAGACTGCCCGATTTATGCTCAAATCCTACCTCTGCCGTCCTTTCAATTATAAGAGCACCGAAGAAGCGGTGTACTTCTACTGTCTTTTGAAGGGCAAAGGCTATGCGGACGCCCAGCGGATCATTGAGCTGGTGAAACATGCCGGTCATGGTATGCCAGAGGAAGATGTTTACACCAAACAGATCGGAGAAGAGATCGCCGCCATTCGCCGTGAAAGCGACCTGATCGACTATCTGGCAGCGTACACCTACCCCAAGGAGCGGTGGCATTACAGTGCCCGGCAGAGGATACACAAGCTTCTGGAAAGCTGCAAAAAGTTTGCCCGGGATGATCCCCTGAATGACCTGTCCGATTGGGCTGCTGGAGTATATGTGAAAGAAAAGCCGGAAGTGACGAGCAACGACAGGCTGCTGGATATTATTTATAACTTCAAAGCAACGGATAAAGTGTCGGATGTCTACGACCTGCCGGAAGCACTGCAGAAAAACTGGGTCGGCAAACAGACTCTCTACCGCGTTATGGATGGAAAGAATGTTTCGGATGAAGTCTACCGCAAAACCCTGATGATCCTCTTTTTCTACAATTTTTATGCGGATTATTACACAGCGAATAGGCAGTGGTATGGTGAGAAAGAAATCGATTGTAGATCGGTGTATGGTGAATTTGAGGAAGGACTGGATGAACTTCTGGAAAGCTGCGGCTATGTCCGATCCTACAAGAGGAACCCCTTTGACTGGCTGATCTTCTTCTGTGCAGCGGCTCCGGACCCCATCGGACGCTTCCGTGACCTGATCGAAAGTTGTTATAGAAAAGAAGATTGACCGGAAAAACCACTTTTACAAACAAACGAAAGCAGCCGGTTATACTGAGTGCGGAGGTGATACTTATCCGTAGTTTTCTGAATAGAGACTACCGTCTCCCGGGCCCGGGCGGAAAGGGCTGGTATCAAGATTTGGAAGTGATCGGAAAGGGTGCGTCCTGTGTCGTTTACCGGGCAGTGTTTGCAGATGATTCAGCTGGCCACCCTACCACCGATCACCTGCTGAAAGAATATAACCCGGCACGCCTGCACACGGAGCGCCGCCCTGATGGCTGCCTTGTGCCCGCCCCCTATGACCGTGAAGCCTACAATGCCGGGCTGCAGCAGTTCCGCAATGGCTATGTCTGCCAGCAGAAGATCCGCCGGGTGGCAGACCTGACCAACTCCACCAGCAATATCCAGCGCGTGTTTGATGCAAACGGTACGGCCTACATCGACATGACGGTGATGAACGGCCAGACCTATACTCAGGTGAAAGAGCCTGACCTGTACCAGCTTCTGCGGCGGATGAGAACGCTGACAGAGGTCATTGGGAACTACCACAAAGCAGGGTATCTGCATCTGGACATCAAGCCGGACAACATCTTTGCCTACCCGGAGACCCCGGAAATGCTGCTGCTCTTTGATTTTGACAGCGTTGTGTCCAAAGACGACATCACGGCTTCCACAGGGCTGTCCTACACGAAAAACTGGGCCGCGCCGGAGCAGCGGACATCTTCCCAGCGAAAATGGATCTGCGAAGCCACAGACCTGTATTCGGTAGGTGAAATTATCTTTACAAGGCTGTTCGGACGCCATTCCGAATTGGAGGACCGCCGTTCTTTTGCTTCGTTCGACTATGATCTTGATTCGCCTTTTCTCCGGACGGTCAACCCCAGGCTCTTTCCACTACTGACAGAGCTATTGCATAAAACGCTCTGCGGCATGCCGGAAAAACGGTATCAGCATGCCGAGGAGCTGCTTGACCAGCTGGATAAAATGCTCCCGCTGGCCGACCCGAAAAGAGCCTTTGTCCGGACGAATGCCACCTATCAGTCGGCTTGTTTCTATGGCCGCGAGGACCTGCTGGGTGAGATCGATGCGTTTTTCTGCGGACAGGCCAGAGATAAGGGAAATGCACTGTTTCTCAGCGGTGTGGGCGGCATCGGCAAGACCGAGCTGGCCCGGAGATATGCGTATCTCCACGAAAAAGAATATGACCGCATCATCTTTCTCCCTTTCCGGAATTCCATGAAAGACACACTCTGTCAGGAGGTACTGAAAGTTTACCATGGAGATCAACCCGAAAGTGAATTGGATTTTGGAAATGACCCGGACGAGGAGTACGCGTACATTCTGGGGGTGCTCAAAGAGGACCTGACCCCCAGAGACTTGATAATTTTGGATAACTTTGATGTCCTCGATAAGCGGATAGAGGATATTCTGAGCATCAACTGCAAAATTCTGGTCACTACCCGGATGGATGTTGCAGATTACGATTACCCGCAGAGAACGGTCGGGGCCATTGGCGAAACAGATACCCTGTGGGAGATCTTCCGCAAGTATAACCAGCGGGACTACTCGGAGGAAGAGTGTGCGAAGATCGAGGCTCTGATGGATCATGTGGACCGGCACACCATGACCATCTGCCTGATCTCCAAGTATCTGCGGGTCAGCGGGAGCGCTCCGTCGGAGCTGCTGGAGACTCTGATGACCCGGGAGGGCATTACAGCCACGCAGGAATCCACCCATGTCAAACACCGGAAAGACTGCTGCCCGAACGATGAAAGCGTGCAGAAGCATCTGCGCATCCTGTTTGATTTGAGCTGCTTTTCCCAGAATGAGATCGATTTTATGGCGGCTCTGTCCCTGTTTGGCTCGGTGCGCATTAAAAAGAAACGACTGCAGACCCTGCTGGGTTCTCTGTATCGGGAGGAAACACTGCAGGGCCTGGCAAAGACCGGCTGGGTCGAGGTGTCTGGGGACAATGTCATTTCTCTGCATCAGATCATCCTCGACCTTGCCTATAACACGCTGGTGCCGGAGTGCACCTCATTGGAGCCAGCTGCGGAGGGGATGATAAAGTATGCCCGGGAGGGCATTTGGAGCGAAACGCAGGGAAAGATCAAGTGCCGCTATATCAAGATGTTTTTGGAACGCCTCACCGGCCATCTGGACAAGATGAGAGAGGGAGAGGTCACCGCAGCAGAACTGTACTTCGGCTGCTGCAGACTGAGTGGGGAAGATGGGGACGAAGCTGCGCTGGCTAAAGCCGAACAGCTCTGCAGCGGCCTTTCTACCCAGAAAAGCTTTGACATGCGGTTCCGGATCGAACTCGAATGGATCAGAAGGGCGGGGGTTCCGTATAGATGGGTGACATATAAGACTTTGGAAGAAGCAGAAAATGATTTTCCAAAACGGTATGATTCGATCTTCGACCACGAGATGAAAGCATGGAGGCTCATATTTAGCCCGGAGGCAGAAAGACCCGGGGAGTGCCCGGATGCGGCTGAGTATAGCGGGCAGCTTGATACTCTCGATGCTTCCGTGTGTGATGAAGAGGATGAGGCAGACTTGGTGGCATTTCTTGCGAGGGTCCCATTTTTGCCGAATCCAGCCGATGTTCGGACAGACCAGATCGAAAAACTGATCCGGCTTGCAGAAGCGATGGAAGAGGCAGGAAACGGGTTCGATGATGGCGAAGAAGATGACGGGGTGTACCCGATCTATCTGGACGAAGAATGTATCTTGCGGTATGCATATCGACTGGCCGCCACCACCCGGCAGGATGAGAAGCTGCAGAAAAGGCTGGCAAAAGGACTGGCTGATTTCTATTTGGATAGTGGCAGGAACTTTTCGTCCCGTGACTCCTTCTTTGCAGACAGCACAAAAAAGGCCTTTTACACGCTTCGGCAAGGGCAGATTCGGGAATTGACGCTCCCTGAGATAATTAGCAACATCAAAATCGATTCGTATCTTGATGCTGCTGACTATGAAGAGAAAAAAGAAAATTACTCCAAAGCCATTGACGCTCTCATGAGAGCACTGGACGCACAGGAAGCACCGAAAGAGACCATCGTGCTGCGGATGACACGGGACTATATTCAGCTTTGCCGGAGTGAAGGAAAGCTTCAGGAGGCCTATGACAGCCTGCTCGACTGCCGGGCCTATGAACAGCGGCATGGGCTTTCCGACATGAATACCTTATTAAGCCTTGCAGAGGTCTGTGAGCAGATGGACAAAACGGAAGAATGCGCCGGCTGGTATGATACCCTGATTCAGGAGAACCGCGCGCATTACGAAGCTTTGGATCAGAACGACCGGATCAGCGTGCTGTTCAGTTACTGCAAGCGTGCAGAGCTCGACGAGCGATACCCCATTGATGACGCTTTGGGCAGATGGATGGCAGAGCGTCTGACAGAGTTTAACATCCGCAAGGGGGTGAGCCTCAGGCTCTTGCTGGTGTGTCAGAAACTCTTTGACCCGTTACAAAAGCTTGTCGGGCTTCAGGAGGCGGCCCGGCTCGTGATAAATGCAGCGAATAAGTTTTCTTCCAGCCTTCATAAAGCGGAAGCCGAAGCTCTCTATCTGCTGGTCTGCGAGCGGTGCAAGGAAAACCAGGAGCTGGACCTCTGTTTTTCTGCTGCTCTGAAAGGGGTCAATCTGTATTCGGGATCGGGGCCTCTCCCCAACCGTTCCTGGTTTTTGGCGCTGCTGGAAGAACTCAGCCAAAAGCCGGAGCAGATCTCTGAGCTGAATATGGAGCGGTACCATTACGCCTTGTACGCAATAGCGGCGTACGGCAGGGGAGGCGACCCGAAAACTGCAGAGATCCATCGCAAGAAATGCAATTTTTACCGAATTGCAGAGTATGACGCGGCGCAGTGCGATTCTGTGAGCTTTGCAGTCGGCCTCTGGAACGGCATGGCATCCGAATATGAGGAGATCTGCGATTATGATAACGCTTTGCGCTGCTATGACCAGGTCGAGAAACTGGTAGGCAACTCGGAAGATCTTGTGGAAATGTGTGATCTGGGAACCAGCTATCAAAATCAGCTGCGCATAGAGTATGAGAAGAAAGATGTAGCAGGGATCCATGCATGCCTTGAAAAGATGTATCGATTCTGGTGCCGTCTGGCGGAACGAGGAAATGTTGTCGAATCGCAGATCAGAGCCTGGATGTGGAAGACGGTCAACGAGATGGTATCAACGCCGGATGCTGTCCCTACGGTGCTGATTGGTCTTATCGGTATCCATCGGATGATCTCCGGAAGAAACTTCCCTCTCCCGGCAGATCTTTTGATTTTCGACGAGCAGGCTGCCCGGGCACAGATCGCCCAGCTGCTCACCGTGCCACTGGAAGTCCACTCTGACGCATACCTGGATGAGGCGCATGGAACCATTGATCTTATCGATCCGCTGTACCGTTCGGCCTTCCCAGAGAATATTGCTGCGTGGAAGAAGTTTCAAAAAGCATGCGGTTTCTACGGGTTGGAAGAAAAGCACGAGCAATGAGCTGCGGCATTGCTGCACCATCAGGCCGCCCCTTCGGGGGCGGCTTTTTTGCACGAACTCTGGCTCCCGGCAACACTGCCGGGAGCCTTTTTGGTTCAAAAACCACTTTTACAAAACAGTTCTCGGGCTGTGGTAGGATATAGACACAGAAAGCAAAAAAACTGATGCAAAGGAGAAAGAACAATGTGTATGATCAAAGAAGAGCTCGAAACCAGAACTTGTACCATTACCTCAAAAACGGCTTACCTGCTGGGCGTAGAGAAAAAACATTTTGAGTCGGAATATGGAACACTCCCGATCGAGATCTTCAAGAAGCTGGAACAAGACTCGGATGCCCGCATCATCCGCAATTTGTGCAGGCTGCGGACGGACATTGAACAGAATTTCAGCATCCTGAATGCGCAGATGAGATGCGGGCTGGAAAATCTTCAGTCCTTTCCGGGGCTGATCCCCCAGGAAAGTCTCCGGCAGCTCGAAGCCGACGGCATGAATATCGTGAAACCCAACTGCAAGCTGAGCCAGTATATCATCAACATCAATAAGCTGATCTGCGACCACATCGGCTGCTGCAAAAAGCTTTATCCCGACTGGATCGAGTGGCGGTATATCCGGGAGCTCTTTGTCATGCCGAATGGTCAGACGGAGGACGGCATCCGGAAGGCGGCGAAAGAATATTATGCCAACCGGAACCGCTGCCCCTATCAGGTCTACATCAACTGGGCCCATGGGGATGACGGCAACATCCTCTATAACGATGAAAAATTTCTTACCCTGATGTACCACAAGCACGGAGATACCTTCTGCGACCTTGACAGGGTGACCGATGCCAGCAGCGCGGCCAGGGACGGTATCCGCGATTTCCTGGAGAAAAACAGCAATACCGTTATTCTGGTTGACTGTGAGAATGCAGACCCTTATAAAGTCTGTGCAGTGATGCCTGCACTGGAAGCACAGGCCCCGGACAGGATCGGGAAGATCGTCCTCTGCGACGACATCCACACGTCCAGCGCCTGGGATATTCTGGAAAGCCATACAAAGATTCCGGTAGAGCATTATCTGGCCCGGCGCATCAACGAAAATAAATCCATTGTAGACCAGTCTCTCTGCGTCAAAGCCTGCCAAGAGTACTATGAGAACCATGCCGACGGGATCCTTTTGTTTGGCAGTGATTCCGACTATTGGGGTCTGTTTGGTCTGCTGCGCACGGTGAATTACTATGTGATGGTCGAAAGCAGCAAGTTTGGCATCAACCACCAGCAAGCGCTGGAAAAGGCCGGGATTCCCTACTGCTGCATTGACAGCTTTTGTGAAGGCAGCAGCCAGATCAAGGCCGAGGTCATGCTGAAAGAAGTGCGCACTGCACTGCAAGGTGCACTGCAGCTGAACATCGGCGATGTGCTGCATAACGCATATCTGACGACCCGGGCAAAGATGAGCAAATTGGAGCAGAAACAGTTTTATGACCGGTACATTAAACCCATGCGGCTGGTCATTGGGGACAACGGCGATCTTTCCATTGTTACCGGGTGATTCCCCTGAAAACCATTTTTACAAACCGTTATCCCCGCGATGATATACTATAGCCACACGAAAGGAGGGATAAAAGATGTTCGTGCAGGTCAAGGTCGTTAAAGTGACTGCCAAGGTGGCCGTCAAGGCACTGCCCATTGTCGTTGGAGCATTGAAGCTGCTGGTAAAACACTGAGCAGACGTTTTTCATAACAATCTATGAATATTTAGGGAGGAACACAAAGATGTTTGGTCTTACTGGTATGGTGATCGGTTCGGTGGCTGACTTTGTCGCCAATGCCCTGACGGCAGATACTGCAGGATTGGCTGGTGTGGGTGTCGAAACCACAGCAAAGGTGATTGGTCAGATCCTTCCTGTCGCCGTCATCGTACTGAAGAAAGTAGCAAAGTAAGGAAGCGGGAAACGCACCGACCGGGTGTTTTTTCCGAAGAGCATTTAATATGAATGGACATTCAAGGAGGAACTAATATGGTTGAAGTGATTTTTACTCTCGGTGGTGCACTGGTTGCTGGTGTAGCTGGTGCCGTAAAAGGTGCTTCTATTGGCATTGCAGTAGGGGGGCCTGTTGGTGCAGTCGCTGGCACTGTCCCCTGTGCAGTGATTGGAATTGTGACCGGTGCTCTGGCCGGGAATAACATCGGTCACCGAATCAGCGGATAAGAATGTATAATGTGCTCAGTTTCCTGAACACTGACTCAAAATTTGACTTGTTGAGTTTTCAAGCGTGGGTGCTTCTCTTGAATAGAGGGGAGCACCTATGCTATTTTATAGTATCTGTGTGGTAAATAAACATTTACGGTGAAAACGCGTAATCGCGCGAACAAACCGCGAATAAAAATCGCACGGGCGTGCATTCTTCATGTGTAGAAAAGTGCGATGTGAAAATGGAATGCTGCAAAAAAATGGACTGTAGGACGATGAAATTTTAGAAAGGCGGAATCGCATGCTGGAATGCACGCGTGCAATGTTGCCTGAATAAAAGTCAGCAATAAAAATGCGCGCCGCGCGATTAGCGATTTTAGCGTGCGTTTTTGTCAATCAATCTTCCAGCCTGCCATGGTCACACCCCAGCGACAGATAGTGCGCTATCTCCCCTCTCAGCACCATTTGCGCGTACTCCAAGGGCTTATTGTAGAGCAGCCAGTCTAGCTCTGCCCGCTGTGCCGGGGTGTTGCCGTACTCGTCCTCAACGGCAATGCAGTCGATGGAAAGCACGGTGCCATCCTCGAACCGGGCTTCCACCCGGTCGGTGTCCATGTTGTAGTGGCAGGAAAGCAAGTTCTTCATAGTAGTATCCTCCAAGACTTGATTTTGATGTGCGGCCACTCAAACCAATGCCGTCAAGTCGTTGTCGGATGAAGTGTTTTTTTAGTTTGTCCGGGAGTAAGTGCACGGTTTCTGCACGGTTTTTGCACGGTTTCAAAACGTGCAAAG
>OLGM01000315.1_pt1 | contig 33597 bp, 34 predicted proteins | sample 1606001 | NCBI WGS metagenome assembly OLGM01 (sample SAMN03283294) | human gut metagenome | biome: human-associated habitat; material: feces | host: Homo sapiens | place: Peru | collected 2012
TGCTGGGATTTGCTTTTTGCTCGGTCAACAGAGTTAATGGAATCTTTTACTGCAGAATAATTTGTATAAAGGCTGCTATCAAGAGCCGTTGCCCTTGCGATGGCTGCATCGACAGCTGTGTAATCAGCGGGGATGTTATTGTCATCCCACACAAAAGTTGGATGACCGATTCCGGCAACCCATTCAACGCCCGCACCGGCATTGGTTTGCAAGCCAGCAAGGACATCTGCGGAGGTGAAGTTGGAGACAGCAGTGCCGCACGATGACTGGTCAAAGGTCGGGTCGGCACCCGCAGTACCTGCATCCCAATCAACCACCAGCTTAGTAACGGCAAAGTAATTGCCTTTATTATCAGGATATGTTTCTTCATCAAGCGTTACACCATCAGGAGGGGTATCCGGCCAAATGCAGTCGGTAACATGGGTCTTTACAACAGCTGTAATCCAAGTGATATTGCCAGGCTCAGCGCCAGTGATGTTTTTTGTTGCAACTATGCAATTTTTGATTATTACGCCAGGCTTGTTCCCAGAGAAGTTTTCAAAGTTTGCACCGAGAATACCACCTACAGCTGAATAGATATTATTGCAGGAAACAGAACCGCCAAACCAACAATCGGTAATCGACGAGCTGTCCGCAGAGTTTTCCCACTGACCAATCAGCCCGCCAACGGTATCAACATCATCTTCATTGGACTCTGTACTGATAACCGTGGCGTCTGAGCCACAGCCTTTTACCTGTGTACTCCAAGTGCATTGACCAATCAGCCCACCAACGAACTTGTTGCCAACATTGTTTTCTATTTTTCCGCTTGTGTAGCAGTTTTCAACGGTGCCGCCATTGACCCAATCCGCCAAAATGCCAGCAATTAATGAACCATCATTTGAGTCAATATCAGCGTCTATAACAAGTAAATTCTTTAATGTACCACCGTCAGAAACAACTCCGAAAAGTCCATTTCGAACAACTTCATTCCCAGTATAGTGATGGTTCAGATTCATGATTTTATGATGCTGTCCATTAAAAGTACCAGCAAAAAATCTTCTATGGTTACTGCCATCTCCAATGGGAGTCCACTGGGAGCCGGATAAGTCGAGGTCATTATCTAAGTAAATCGTTTTCCCTTCAAATGATACAGATGCAGTTTTGTCATTGACTAACTGCGCTAAACCGGCCAGCTGTTCTGCCGTGGTGATATGGTATTCAGTATCCGTCTTATGGTCGGTGTACCAGCTTGTATCTGCCGTACCGTCCCAATTATCTACTGAAGTTCCTTCAGCAAACGCTGTCATCGGAACAAGTGCCATCACAAGGCACAACGCAAGCAGAAGGCTTAGAAGTTTCTTCTTCATTTTTATTCCTCCAAAATAATTCTATCCGCTATTTTCTTCCTCCGACAGCGGACACGCCGGAGAAGATAGAAGGTTTAACCGGAAAAGATTGATTTGCCGGTCGTGGTTAGGACTTCAATATCAAACCACCATCCTTCCGGCAAACGCAAAAAGCCGAAGCCAAGGCATAATGCGCCCTGTCTCCGGCAACTGGTTCGTTATAAATTGTATGAAATAAGACTTGACACGCTGAAAAAACGGCGCTATGCTCCAGCCCAGCCCAGCCGACAATGATTGTCGCATTTCCGTTTGCCATAGTCAAGTCCTCCTTCCATAATTTCTAAGGCAAAAAGGATATAAATTCCCAACTATATAATTATACAAAAGTATTATAGCAGATTTTTCCCGAAATTTCAAGAAATTTTCAGAATATTACACTTCTCTTTTTCTCAAATCATTGCCTTCTTCCATTACTCACGGAACTGTATGAGTTGTTAAATACTTCCCGAAAACGGAAAGCCGCCGTCTGTGACAGCGACTTTTCTATTTAGCGGGTAAACCGTCCGAGAAAACATTGTTTCTGCCTGCTTGTTAAGGTCTGTATGGTAATCGCTCAGCTTGCTGGTAGTCAGCAGTTCAACATACAAGCGGACCTTACACTGAGGTGTATAAAGAAACTCTAAATCCGCATTATTATTTACAGTAAATAACTGCTTCAGTCATCTGCACTTGCTCCGTCTGTTTTGCCCTTTGGCAAAAAGACATGGGGTCTAATGCTTTTAAAAAGAAGAAAAAAACGAAATTTACCTCTATTCAGGCATACAAACTGTTGACAATAAAGCTCCTATATAGTATAATTTAATAAACTACTATATAGGAGCATTTGCATGAAAACAAATGGCGGATTTCTTGTCACCAAAATAAAACAACTTGGAGACCGGATTTTTGAGAAGATTCTCAGCGAAAAGAATATTGATGCGTTTAATGGAGCCCAGGGGCGCATTCTTTATGTGCTGTGGCAGGAGGATGGTATCTCAATCAGATCACTCTCGACTAAATGCGGATTAGCGATAACATCTCTTACGACGATGCTGGAAAGAATGGAAAATCAAGGGCTGATAAGCCGTGTTCAGTCTGAAACTGACAAAAGGAAAACCCTCCTGTTTCTGACCGAGAAAGCACATGCCTTAAAGGGCGAGTACGATTCTGTATCTGATGAGATGGGCAGTATTTACTACAAAGGTTTTTCAAAGGAAGAAATTACCCGGTTTGAGGAATGCCTTGACCGCATCAGAAAGAATCTTGAGGAGTGGCAGAAGTCATGAGTATTTGTATCAAAGATCAGATTCAGAACATGAATCTCGTCATCGGCTGCACAGTGGGGTGTGCATATTGCTATGCCCGCAACAACGTGAAACGCTGGCATATGATTGATGACTTCGCTGACCCTGAATTCTTTCCGGGTAAGCTCAAGATGATGGAAAAGAAACGTCCGCAGAACTTTCTTCTTACCGGGATGAGCGATCTCTCCGGATGGAAGCCGGAATGGAGAGACGAGATATTTACAAAGATCCGTGAAAATCCACAGCATCAGTTCCTGTTCCTTACCAAGCGACCTGATTTGCTGGATTTTGATACCGATCTGGAAAACGCATGGTTTGGCGTTACGGTGACGAGGAAAGCAGAACTGTGGCGTATCGACGCCCTTCGGAAAAACGTCAGAGCAAAACATTACCATGTTACCTTTGAGCCGTTATTCGATGATCCCGGCACAGTTGACCTTTCCGGAATCAATTGGATCGTTGTCGGTACCATGACCGGAGCTCAGAGCAGGAAGATTCATACGGAGCCGGAATGGGCATTGTCTCTGACGGACCAGGCACATAAGCTCGGCATTCCGGTGTTTATGAAGGAAGACCTTGTCCCTATCATAGGGGATGAAAATATGATTCAGGAAATGCCGGAAGAATTTAATAAAGTGTTAGAGGTACAGAAATCATGGAAGAAGTAATAAATGGAATCCTCATTCATGAGGTGGAAACAAAGAACATCATGACCAAGTCCAGTCTGCCGGTAGGCGGTTACTCGGTCAATCCATATGTGGGCTGTACACATGCCTGCAAGTATTGCTATGCTTCTTTTATGAAGCGCTTTACCGGCCACAAGGAGGAATGGGGCACATTTCTTGATGTGAAGCATTGGCCCGAAATTAAAAATTCGAAGAAATATGCCGGACAGCGAGTGGTCATCGGTTCTGTGACGGATGGCTACAATCCACAGGAGGAGCAATTCAGGAATACCAGAAAGCTTCTGGAGCAGCTCATCGGCAGTGATGCAGATATTCTGATCTGCACAAAGTCTGATCTTGTGGTACGGGATATTGATCTGCTGAAGAAGCTTGGACGAGTAACCGTTTCATGGTCGATCAACACACTGGATGAAAATTTCAAGAACGATATGGACTCTGCTTCGAGCATTGAGCGCCGTATCGCTGCTATGAAGCAGGTATATGACGCAGGGATCCGTACAGTCTGTTTCGTATCCCCAGTATTCCCCGGTATCACGGACTTTGAAGCCATCTTTGAGCGGGTAAAGGATCAGTGCGATCTGTTCTGGCTCGAAAACCTCAATCTTCGAGGCGGCTTCAAAAAGACGATCATGGATTATATCGCCGGAAAATATCCTGATCTTGTACCGCTTTACGATGAGATCTATAACAAGCATAACCGCAGTTATTTTGAAGCACTTGAAGTAAAAGCTGAGGAAATGGCTAAGAAGTATGATTGTCCCTTTGTGGATAATGAAATGCCTTATGGCAGAGTCCCGCAGGGACATCCGGTAATCGTGGATTATTTCTATCATGAGGAAATCCGAGGGACAGAAAATACAGGAAAAAGAAATCTTTAAACAGAAATTGACTGAGTTCTTTGAACGAGGGAGAGTAATTATCGAAAAAGCATGTTCGCTGATTTCTCGATAATTAACATGAACAATATATCACAGAATTCTAAAAGAAGCAACATTATAAATTTAACACAGTAAAGCGCTACCTTTGCATTTTTGATGGATAAACAATATAAAAGCCCTCGTGTGCTCTGCCTGCAGATATACATTTTAAATAATACAGTTCAAATTTTTCGGTTTCAGAATTCATATCAAAACTATATTCCATAAATTGCTCCTAATCAATTTCTATTTTAAAACAGATTGGACTACTGTTGTTAAAGTTCTCGTTTGCTTTAATAATCAATTCATTATCATTTCTTTCAAATTTAAGCGTTTCACTTGTTGAAAGCAGCGTGATCCTTTTTATGATAAAATCGTGCGGATTGTGCTTTTTCAATGCCTTAATAACAGCATTTTCACCATTTGGACGCATTTGAAAAGCATATATTGAACCGCGTTTATATGCGAATCGGAAATCCTTTTCTGTAAACGCCTTTTCTTCTCTGTCCTTAAAAAAGCCCTCCTCATTGTTCACATCACCCTCGCCGAATTGTTTCCAAAAGGTTGTACCGTAAATGCCCTCACCATTCAGCTTCATCCATTCGCCAAGTTCTTTTAACACCTGCGTTTCCTCATCGGTAATTGTTCCGTCAGGTTTAGGACCGATGTTGAGCAGCAGCATACCGTTTTTGCTGACAATATCAATCAAATCGGTAATAATCTGCCTTGTGCTTTTATAGGTATTGTCCTTTCTGTAGCCCCATGAATCTTTACCGATTGCCGTATCTGTCTGCCATGGGATTGGTGAAATATACGTTAACGCACCGCGCTCAACATCAAAGGTTGCCACAGTAGGTGGAAATGCCTCATGCTTATAGTTGATGGTAACCTCTTCGCCCCACTCCTCTGCTCTGTTGTAGTAATAAGCACACAGCTTTTTAAGAAACGGCTTAAAGGAATGGTTGTGAATCCACCAGTCAAAATACAGAATCCTTGGCTGATATTTATCAATCAGTTCACAGGTGCGCACAAGCCAGTCCTCAAGCCATTCTTTACTTGCACCGATGGAATAAGTATCTGCTGTCGTTTTGTGTATTGTATGGCTGTCCCATTCAGGGCAATGAACAGCGGGTCCGTAAAAATCTCTGTACTTTTCATCATTTACATCACTGTCAAATGTTCTGCCCATATTCATAAAGAAATAATGCTCGGCTCTGTGTGTTGATGCACAGAAGGTCAAGCCATTATTCTCACACGCTTTCTTTATCTCGCCCGTAATATCTCGGCAAGGTCCCATTGCTTTGGCATTCCAGCGGTTAAATACTGTATCATACATAGCAAATCCGTCATGATGCTCACACACGGGCATAACGAATTTTGCACCGCTTTCCTTGAAAAGTGCTGCCCATTTATCTGCATTAAACTTTTCTGCCTTGAACATAGAGATAAAATCCTTGTAACCGAATTTATCGCCATAGGTTTCCCTGTGGTATTCAAACTCACGGCAGTTTTTATCATACATTGCTCTTGAATACCACTCACTGCCGTAGGCAGGTACGCTGTAAATTCCCCAGTGAATAAAAATTCCGAGCTTGCCGTTGTAATACCAGTCCGGTGTTTTGTGATTGGATAAAGACTCCCAACTATCTTTATATTTCCCGTTTGTGATTACATCATCTATCTGCTGTAAGTATTCCTTAGTTGTCATAATTTTTCCTCACGCAAAGCATTCTATAATCTCTGCACCCTTTCTGACAAATGCAACAAATTCATCAATTTCTGCTGTAACAGTATGATAACCCTTGCCGTATTCCTTTTTATCCTTTGTCAATATCCATTCGCCTTCAGGAAGGTAAACTGTTTTTTTAGTCTGTCCTCTATTTACAATCGGTGCAAACAAAATATCATCACCAAACATATACTGCTCACCGAGAGTGTAGCATTCCTTATCATCAGGAAAATCAAAGAACATCGGACGCATTACAGGATAACCCTTTTCGGATGCAATTTTCATATGATGCTCAATATACGGTCTGAGTCTTTCACGAAGAAAAACAAGCTTTTTCAGTATTTCAAAAATGCGTTCACCGAAGCTCCAAAGCTCATTCGGATCACCTGATGGCTCTTTAAGATTGCTCTTTTCGCCATGGCGGTTACGGTTGCCGTGCAGACGCATAACAGGAGAAAACACGCCGTACTGAAACCAACGAACAATCAGCTCTCTGAATTCTTCACTCTGCGTATCACCCCCAAAAAATCCGCCGATATCGGTGTTCCACCAAGGAATACCGCACATAGACATATTAAGACCGGCTTTAACCTGCTCGGACAAACTCTCAAATGTCGAAAATACATCACCGCTCCACACAAGTGCACCGAATTTCTGACTGCCGGTATATGCACAGCGAACAAGTGTTACACTGTCATCAATGCCTATTTCCTTAAATCCGTCATATGCCATTTTTGAACAGTAATACGGATAAAGTAGGGCAACCTCATCACCTCTGCCTTTATACCAGATCAGATTATCAAAATCCTCAGGGTGAATCTCAGGCTCTGCCTCGTCAAACCAAAGTGCATCAACACCGTTGTCAATATAATTTTCTTTCAGCTTGCTCCAAACAAATTTACGTGTTTCAGGGTTTGTGACATCAATTTCACTCTGCCAGCCATAAAAGCTGAACACTCTGTCCGCACCCTTTGTTGTGCGCATTAACATATTGTTGTCACGCATATAATTATAGTTTTCACTTGCTCCGTTTATTGTCGGCCACATGGATGCAACAAGTTTTGTGCCCATGCTGTGCAGCTCATCCGTCATAGCCTTAACATCCTGCCAATATTTTGGGTCAAATTTATAATCGCCCTGCTCTGTCCAGTGGAAATAATCAACTATAATAACAGAAAGGGGAATCCCTTCATCCTTGTATCTTCTTGCAACAGCAAGCAAATCATCCTGCGTTTCATATCTTAAACGGCTCTGCCAAAAGCCCGTTGCCCAGTGTGGCATAATCGGCGAATGACCTGTTAAATCTGCAAGTGCCTGTGCTGTTTGCTTTGGTTTACCGTCAATCACTATGTAATCAATTTTTCTTGTTGCATTCACGCTCCAGCGTGTTCGGTTGTTTGACAGTTCTACATTTCCGATAGCAGGGTTGTTCCACAAAAAGCCGTATCCGAGTGACGAATACACAAACGGTATTGTGCATTTTGTATTCACATTTCTGATGTCAAAAGAACAGCCTTTCAAATCAAATTTTCCCACAGGCTCATGACCGATACCGTAAAAATGCTCATTATCATTTGGCTTGAAGGTTACACGTGCAGACCACGCTCCACTCGGCTTACACTCGTAATGGCGAAAACCGCCGTTAAATGCAAGTTCGGGCTTTTCCTCTAAAATCACCTTGTCATCATGGTAAAATATAATTTTTCCGCTTCGCTCAAGCTTAGCTGTCAGTGTGCCGGCCTGCATTGAAACAGAATATTCATCTTCCGTAATTTTTGCATCTGCTGCCTGTGGCATCAGCGTAAAATTTTCATTATATATTCTGCCCTCAGGGAAAGCCTCAAAGCGTATTGAATTATTATAGCAGGCAGTAATTCTTACCACCTCACCGTATCTTGAAAAAATAATTGCATTATCTTTTATAACCGTATTATTCATATAATTCACCTCAATTTTATTATTAAACATATTCGTTGAAAATTCAAGAACCTTGTTATATAATTATAGAAAAAAGTTAAGGTTTAAGGACATGATTGATTTCGAAAGCAAAAGAAGCGGCAATGCTTATTATCACACAATTGATATTCACAATCTGAATTTCGGTCAGCATACACACCGCAGTTATGAAATGATATTTATAAAAGCAGGAATACTCAAAGTTACCATTGAAAACACTGAATATATAATAAAACCAAACTATGCCATAATAATTTCGCCATATCAAATTCATTCATTTGAAACAATAGAATATAACGATGTATTCAGCTGCATTTATTCCCCCGATATGTTACAGGATTTTTATGATACGACTAAGAACTTTGACTTTGAAAGTCCTGTTTTTTCTTTTATGCACAAAGATTTAAATACACTGAGTGAACAGAATAAAAATATATTTGAACAAAAAGCAGTGCTATATAAGTACTGTGCCTCAATCATAGATTCCGGATTGAAAGAAAAATACGAACAGAAGAATTATCATCTGCTCAGTCAGATTTCCCAATACATTCAAGAAAATATCAAAAATGATTTGTCCCTTAAAAAAATGTGTGCCGATTTAGGCTATAGCTATCATTATATTTCCGGTATTTTCAAAAAGAACTTCGGTATGAATTTTTCTGCATATATCAATCAAATCAGACTTGATGAAGCTGTGAAACTGCTCAAATACACAAATAAAACCTCCTGTGAAATTGCAAATGAATGCGGATTTTCAACAATCAGAATTTTTAACATTACCTTTAAAAATCATTTTGGAATCACTCCGAGAGAGTATAGAAAGAAATATAACCTTGAATAAAATTACAGGTTAACAGAGAAATAAAATCCTTCTAAACTAAATAGTGTTGGCAGAGGAAATCAATATTATACATTATAATTGAATATTTTTTACTTATGGTTTAACAAAATAGTTAAAACCAATTCTTTTAAGTTTAATGTACGATACAAATAATTAAGTCGGGCATTGAAACGAATACATATTTACATAGCATCCTCACATAATGGAGTAGTTTGTGTAATTTTATGTGTAGGTTTCAGTGTCCGATTTTTGTTTTGCCATTTTGCATTTGAAATCTATAAAAATCAAGAAAGGAGGTTCAATATGCAGGATTATTATTTTAAATTGCACGATAAAATTTTCAACGAAGGTTTTACACCGATTGAATTTGTTGTGTATTCATTTTTGAACAGAGTCAAGGATAAGAGGGGACAGAGCTATTATTCCGTTCCTAACATTGCAAGAAACTGCAATATAGGTGAAACAGCTTGCAGAAAAGCATAGAGCAATTTGAAAGAAAATGGTTACATTGAAATTTCAAAAAGATATATGGATAATATGCAACTGAGTAATCTTTACACGGTCAACAAATTATGAACCGCTCCTACCTGACAATGTGATGACAATAATGGATTTGTTTTCACAGCAAAGATCTCCTTATCGTAACAATCTGGTAACTAATAAATAACAAACATACCAAAAAGTGAACTCTTACAAACATTCGATAATAATATCAAAAAATCTGCCTTTGTATTTTTGATGGATAAACAATATAAAAGGCAGAAAACAAGAAAGGCACCGTGAAAAATCACGGTGCCACAGACTGTAGAAAAACCCTGTTCTTTACTTATCACTTTAAGGTCACTATCTGCGGTATTTATCGCCAAGTTTTTCAGTGCAGAAAACCGTTCTTGTAGAGTGATGTTTGGTTTATTCCAAATCAATGTAGCTTTTTGAAAATCTGTTAACTGAAAACCTATTTCCTCATATCTATCTCGTGTGTATTTTGAATCAATCATTTCAAACATAACATTTCCCACCTTCAACAATTATTACATCTGATAAAAATTCATTTGTTTTAAGTTCGATTTTTTTACATCCCTTTTGCACTTTAAACATACCAATCCAGTAATCCCAATCTGTTATAAAAACATCTACAAAGTTATCTGTGTTTCCTCGTTTCAAATACCTGTTTCTATATTCATCTTTTAATTCATAAGCCGGAAAAACAAGAGTAAATGGTATATTATCACAATATAACCAATTCATTATTTGAATATCGGTTGGAATCACAATTATTTTGTTTGGCTCTGCAACGCAGAGAGAAATTAATTTTTCGTAATATTCGTATCGCCAGTTTGGGTTTAAAATCAACTCGGGAGCAGCTTTAATACTTTCATCACTGTAGCTGTCGCTGATTTCTTCTAAATTAGAATACTTGTAAGGCATAATGTAAAGGTCAATAACATTAGGATATGTTTTAGCAAAGGTTGTTTTACCAACTCCCGAAAACCCTGCAACTATCATTTTATCACCTGCTATTTCAATTCATATTACATTTCTTCGTCGAGCAAACTTTCCGGCTCATTCTTTATTCGTTGCCAAGTTTGTAGTTCTTTCTTTGTCAGTGTTTTTTCAATGACAATGGGAATTGCCTGTTGATGCACTTTAATAAACAAGGTGTCATTCCACGTGCATTTTCCACAAGTACGAGGACCTAACAATCCGAAAGAACCGATTTTCGGCGGGTAGTCCCAGCCGGCTTCAAAAGCTTCTTGTGCTGTGCAGAAAAGTTTAGTGCCACAGACTTCACAATAGTGCCAGAACGGCCGAGAATTCATACTTTCAAGCAATTCTAATCGTTGTTTTTCTTTATATTCCTCTTTTTTTATTTGTTGTGCCTCTTCGCTGAGTTCTTTATGTGCTACATCAACAATCTCAGGTTTAGGAGCATCCATTCGAAGTCCGATATTGTCATCTATAACCTCATATATCTTATCAAACCCTTCGCTGGGATTGGGAAATTCTATTTCTTTTACAATAGATTTTAGTTGTTGGATAGAAGAATCTAATTTTCGTTCGTTTATATATGTATCCCAAGCAGAATCGCTCGGACACATTACATAAACCTCAATGGAAATATTTTCAACTGCATTACGAATGGCATCTATGTATGCTATTCTACGCTTTGCCTTGTATAAAGTCTGCTCAACTACCACATCTTTACCTTCTTGCAACGTCTTAATAATGTCAACTAAAAGATTTTCATTTGCCTTATATAAGCATTTAAATTCTTGTCCAAATGGGATGTGTTTGCCGAACCCTGCTTCCTTATATGCAGCTTGTTGATAATTATATACATTCAATATCATCGTATTTCGATTGTCAGAAAAGTGATTTTTGATAAAAGTTGTTTTTCCGGAAGCCGTAGCCCCTATAACGAAAGTAACTGTTCTATTCATAAATTTGCTCCTTTCACTTGCTTGATATTTCATTTATAAAATCATCAATATGTTTTTGCCAAGAACAATAAATTTCAAAGGGGCTTTCATATTGAGAAATGTATTTATTAAAAATTGGGAAATACGTTTCTTTAATAAGCAAATGATTTCCGCAACCTGTATAAATGTGTTTCCAGCCTTTTGCGACTCTCGACAGATTTTTGTTTTTTGTATCATCATTTACAAATAATACAATTTCTCCGTCAGTTTTTTCATCAGGCATAGGACCATTCCAGAAGCAACCCTCTAATGCCGGAAATTTGCTTTTTATATCGGAATAAGTGATTTTGCCACTATCAATAGAGTTATAAAATAAAGAAAAGCATTCATCATTTTCTTTCACAAATTCCATTAAGCAGGGTGCCCCCATGGCACCGGGTTCAGCAACAGTATATATGACAACACTGTCGAACAAGTCTAATGTTATTTCTTCAAGTTCTTTAAATTTAGACATTTTACCATTCTCCTATTTTTCCTTTTTATTTAGTTCATCTGATTCTTTGCTTAAATCATTTATTCGAGCCAATCGCTTTTTATTGCTATATAGGCGATTTGTTTAGTCATTTTTTAACCATTTTACCTCGTATAACTATTGTTCCCAATAGAAGTTATAAACCCTCTTTTTTCGCATTTAATTAGTAATTCATCAATTTCATCTTGTTCGTAACCAAAATCATTTTTTATTTTTGTACTCAACTCAGTTTTTGAAAAAACAGTACCACCGTCAAGGAAATAATCTCCTATTGCTAGAAATTCTTTTATGGACCAACATTTTTCTGCTAAATTCATATATCTCATCAATTCGGTTACGTTTGTTATTGGCATACTCCCTTGTTTTATAATTTCATTAATAAAAGTTTTTTCTGTAATAAAGTAGAAAGTGGCACAATATTCGTAAATATCCTTAAAATCATTGAGAAATGAAATTAACGCAGGCTCATTATTGGGCGAAGAATATTGTAATATTGAATTAGAAACACCTCGAAAGTATTTATCTAATTCATATACAAAAGTATCTAATCTATCATATCGGTTACTTCCTTTAAATTTCTGCATATTTCCTATTCCTTGCATTAATGAGAAATTTAACAGATTATGGTGCATTTCTCTACAACTTGCAAGTTGTTGACTAGCATTCGCTTTTTCCTGTTTTGAAGCCGTTGAATCGCTTTCGATTATTTCTGAAAATAAAGCATACTTTTTTTCGTTAAAATTGAAGTCGCAATCACCGCCAAGACGATAATCGGCAACAATATACTCAGTATTATTAATTTTCTTTATTTTTGTGTCTTTTTCCAACACAAACAAGCGATTATAGCGTGAACCTTTTCTTAAAGGTTTATTTAAATAGTTAAACCATTCATAATCCGTGTAAATTCCTCTTTTTAAGCCGAAATCTGTATAGCAATTATAAAAGAAAAGATCACTAAAATCGTAATTATTATTCAAGTATTTATTTTTAGAATAAAATTTTTTATAATGTCCCCAAGCAGCTGGAGATGAATCAGGTTCAAATTGCACCTTTGCTTCATTTTTGAATGTCTGAATACTATCAATTTTATTTTTAAACATATGATTACCCCCCTGTTATATTAATCTGTTTTTTCTGTTATATTTTTAAACAATATATCTACGGTAGAAATCAATTCTCGCTGAAAATAATCGTTTAGATTATAGTGATAATTATTTTTTTGATTATCTTTTTCAAGCTTTGCAAAATATTCTAAATATTCATTTTTTTCATCTTCAGTGGGATGATAATCCAACATATCATTCATAAGAGAAATTTCAAATGCTTTAGGATTATTGAGCATTAACTCGAATGCTGGTGAATAAAATCTTAATTTGGGATTTATTTCATACCATTCCTTTGAAATTCCAGGATACTCTCCAGCACAAACAAATTTTTTTATTGTTTTTGTTATATCGAATAACGATTTTACTAATTCATCATTCTTATGTATCTTCATAATCATAATTTCAAGAGAATCAACTTTTTTACGATAATATATAACCATATCAGTATCTATTACATTTTTTCGATTAAAACAGTTTGTAGCTGAATATTCGGCTAAGATATTTATCACACCTGAACGGACTGCTTGAATACATCTTTCAACAAAATCGCTCTGTGAAAGAATGTCTTGGGCTTTTTCATAAAAAGATTCTTCTGTTTCTCTTAATTCCAAAAAAACAAATCGGTCGCCCTCAAGAAAATCGCCGTATTCATATATTTGCTCTATTAAACTCGGACTATTTTTGTTAGAAATATGCTTTCTTATGCTTTCTTCACTAATGTGAAGTATTTTACTAAGTTTTTCATTTAATTCTTTTTTTGTGATTTTGTGAGTGGAAACATATTTTTCATATGATTCAATTAATTTTTTTTGATTGAACAAATGGTTAAAATTCGTGATTGGATCAATGTATGTTTTTTTCATTAAAATTTCTCCTTTCAATCTGTGTTTATATTATAACAAGCACTTAATCAAACAGCAACAGAAAGATTGGTAATTATGGTAAAGCTATTTTACCATGGCGGTACAATGTAAAAGCGGCAGAGAGGTATCAATCTCCCTGTCGCCGTGCTTCGTTTAGTTATAAATCACATCGTGATTTACGATTTCTATGGATCTACTGCGGATGTTATTCATCCGGCAAACCCACTCCATCTGATTGTCTGCCTTGAGTTCTTCCATCACACTTTTGCCTCTGCCATCTGGTTTTACAAGCCAAAAAAACATATCCTTTGCCTGCTTGTCAATGTCAGCGAGATAGCCGTTCAATTTGCAGTTTGTCAGCAGATTAGTGTACCGTACCTTGTGGTGTTGTGTGATATATCTTAAATGTCGTTGTCTCCTTACGCCGATTTCTACTTGTTCTTCAGCGGGAAGAGTAAGACAAGGAATAAAATAATTACCCTGTTGTTCGTATGTACCGCCCATCTGTTAAAACAATGTCTTTTCCATAATCTTAAACCTCCGTTATCTTGATTTTGAATTTCTTAATAGGTGAGTGAGCGATTTTGATAATTAGTTCATCTACTGCATCGGTATATCTTCCGTCTGCTATGAGCTTATTTCGCAAATTGTTCAGACTGTAGATTATAATGCTGTACTCATAATCATCAATCGCTAAATAATATTTGTTATTTTGCATACGCTCAACCTCCTTTGTATCTACATTGTAGCAGGAGATTATCAAGATGACGAATGTGCGATTTTATTTTGAACATAAAGAAAGACAGCGTAAAAAGCATTTCTTCCTTCTATGCTGTCTTTCTGCCTTTGCAACGCCCATAAAGTTGTATTTTGATGTATTTTCGAATTACTTCCTTATGTGGCGTTAGCATTACAGACCGATTTATTTTTTTGATGACTACCTTTGCATTTTTGATGGATAAACAATATAAAAGGCTAAAATAAAAAATGCCCTGAAAAATCAGGGCAGAGTAAAAGAAAAAAAGAGCTGGATTATTAGCTCTTTTTTGTGGCAGCGAGTTCAAAATTGAATCCGAACTTTGTTTTATTTTTGAAAATGGCAACTTAAAAGCATTGTTTTTATAATTCATATAAAACACTAAATCGTCATCATAAAGAACAACAGCATTTACGAAATAATTTACAAGTGCCTTGCGATGTTCCTGCTTTGTAATATCTACTGTTTTATATTTATCAAGAAATTCTTTGTATTGTTCTCTTGTGTATTTGGGATTTGAAATTTTTTCTTTTGCAATATCCGCTTCAATTTTTATCTTGATTTGCTCAAGTTCTTGTAATCGTTGTTTTGTTGATTCTGTTAAAATTCCTTGCTCGATAGCGTTAAGCAAGTTGGCGTTCTTTTTATCAACTCGTGATAACTCTTTTTGAAGTTCTCTAAGCTCGTAATTTTCACTTTCTTGCATATTCATTAAAGCACTTATTAAAGAATTGATATATTTTTCATTGCTTAATGTTGCGACAACAACCTTCAAAACAACATCTTCGATATCATCCTTTTTTACTGCCTTTTTCTTACATCTCTTGCCTCGTTTCGCATCAATACATTTATAATATCGATATTTTTTGCCTTGATGATTGATTCCGCTTTCACCAACCATAAGTGAATTGCATTCACCACAATATAACTTAGTTGTAAGAATGTACTCCTCATCAGCTTTGTTTTTAGCTCCGGCGTGCTTATTATGCTCAATTTTCAACTGAACTCTGACGAAAACATCTTTTTCAATTATAGCGGGGATGCCTCCGGGCGTTACAATATCTCTGTAAATATATTCGCCTATATATCTTCTGTTGCTGAGGATTTTAGAAACAATATTAACGCTGAATTTACCGCCTCGAATGTTCTTGATGCCATTGCTGTTTAATTCATCAACAATAGATTTCATTGTATTTCCTGCATCATATTTTTTGAATATCATACGAACATAAGGTGCGGTTTCCTCGTTAATTTGAAAATGCCTTTCATCGTCAATGCGATAGCCGAATGTAATCGGACCACCGTTAAACTTGCATTTCATTGCATTTTCTGTTAAACCACGAATAACTTTCTCTGACAAGTCTGCTGAATAGTATTCAGCCATACCTTCAAGTACAGATTCAAGAATTATGCCTTCCGAGCCTTCACTAATATTTTCGTTAGCGGATATGACCTTAACTCCGTTTTTCCTAAGCAAGGCTTTGTACCTTGCCGAATCATAACGATTACGGGCAAAACGGTCAAGCTTCCAAACGATGATAACATCAAACATTTTCTTTGCACTGCCTTGTATCATTTTTTGAAAAGCGGGTCGTTTATCTGTTGTTGCGGAAAAAGCTCTGTCAATATATGTATCAATTATCATTATATCATTTCTTTTGGCATATTCCGTACACTCTCTTAACTGACATTCAATACTTTCTTCACGCTGATTGTCACTTGAATATCGTGCATATATAATTCCTGTCATTTTATCAACCTCCTGTGCTGTGTGTTATAACTCAAAACAACAGGAAAGTCAAATCAATAATATATTATTTACAAAAGTAGGAATGCTTTTATAATTTTAATAAATATAGTATACAATTTTGTAAAATGCATAAGCAACATTAAAACTTTCAAAGATTTTGGTCTGAATATTTATTATCTTACAGTTTTGAATGTTCCGTCATTTGCTTTATCTAATTTGTAAAATGATATATCATTTTTATTACAAATTTGCTTTATCTTCTCTATATCTTTAGGATTTGCGTTATATCCTACTGTTATGCTTTTCGGTTTCATATAATCATTCATAGCACTTCTCTTTTTACACAAATCAATCTTAATAATTCTCCATTCTTCTTCATATTGCCAACACTTTTCTTTTGTACTACAACATTCATGTAAGTACCTAATTATGTCACAATATGAAGCATTATATTCAATTTGGGGAATATGTTCTGAATATTCTACTGGAGCAATAAATATATAATATTTTTTAAACAATTCCATAGCATCATACTCTACACAAATACCATTATATGAATTTGCGTAATGTGCCCACATTAAATGGTTGTTGTATGATGTAGTTAAAGAGTTGATAAATGTATGTGCTTTGATTTTATCAAATATATTTTCCAAAGATGACCTTACATCAACAAAATTATTTATTTCCTGTTTGGTTGGTTCTTCTATGAAAACTATATGTGATAGTAATTCCTTTCTATTACTAATTTCTTTGTCAACATCATATACATTGTAAGAAAATTCAAAAATATCATTTAAGTCTTGAATAAGGCTGAAATGAAAAGTGTTTTTATTAAGATTGTCAATTGTGTAAGGACTTTCTAATGAGGAATATTTATAAAACGATTTAATATTAAAAGATTTATAAGCATTAGTTAGCCCATTGAAATCATAAGATTCCGGAGGATCATCTTTTCTAATACAGATGAACGATTTTCTTAAATATTCATTATACTCTTTTTTAGTCAACATTAACCAGCTCCAATATTCAAATTGTCTATTTTAAAGCAATTCTACTCTCAAATGCCTTATGTTTTACATGTTTTCAATACCGTCAAAACAAGAATTATTTATATATTCGCCATACTATCTCTTAAAAACATCAGTGCTTGGTCATCCGAATAAGTATTGATTCTTCCGTAGATGTTAGGATATATTTTATACAAATATCACCGTCTTCATATTTGATTTTTGGTATGGATTTCTCTTCATCAATACAAATTGAAACTAACGCCCTTAACATTTTTAAAAGTCGGAGCAAATGGTCGAACATGAAGACATAACCGAACAGCTCGAAGCTGAAAACCAAATGCTGTGGGTGCATATAATCAACAACATTGCAAATCGGGCAAGGGAAATTATTAATAGTGAAATAATACACGCTATAATATGGTTAAATGAAGGCAAGTGGTTTAATCCTACTTGCCTTCATTAGTTCTATATACATCATTTTTTATTTTTGGTATGGCCTTCTCACCTAATAAATATGATTTTGCTAATTTAATATCTGCTCGATTTTGTGTGTTCCCAAGAGCTTCTAAACGTGATGCACCATTTTGTTTTGTAACAAGCCACATTTCATCTTTTCTTAGCAAATTGAAATCAAGTAAAAGCGTTTCATGAGAAGTAGTAATTAACTGACAATCACTATTGACAATTTTATTTAAAAATGCATTTACAAAATTATATGTAAGTAATGGATGCAAACATCTGTCAATTTCATCAATAATATATACTGCCTCATCATCGTTTTGAAATAAAATTTCCATTAATTGAAATATCCTTAATGTTCCATCAGATTCTTCGGACATAGAAAATGGAATATTTGGATTTTCGTGATATAATTGTATGGTCTTGCAGATTAATTCATCTTGCTCTTTTGTAATTATATATAATTCTTTATTAATACCCAACATAGAACCATCAGCAGGGTTTTCATTAGCAGAAAGAGCCTCATTTATATTTTGTATTAAGTCAGTATATATCTCTTTTGGTAATTTTGCTGCTATTCTATCCATAGAACAGTCGACAATATCATAATTGGAAATAGAAAAACCGAAATCTTTAAAGAAGCAAATAATTTTTTCTATGTTATCAGATGACATAAAATATGAGTAATTATATATTTGCTCGTCGGGGAACATGATTCTTAATTTGGTTTCATACCAATTAAATAAGTTTTTTAATACAGAAATTTCCGAATACTCTAAAAATAATGATTTGTATTGGTTAATTAAATTCAAAAAAAGTGTATTATCATCATTTTTAACGCCATCTAAATAAACTTCCAATTTATTATATAAAGTGTTGTCTTTTATTTCTCTTTTATTTAATTCGTATGCTGAATCTGACACTCTCCTATAAAAAATTAATTTTCTGTTTTTGTATAAAGTTTCAGAAATTATTTTATTTGTAGATAGAATGATCGAAAATTTATAATTTATGACATTACCATCTAACAATATTTCAAAGGTAAATGATGAAGGAGTATTTTTGCATGTTTCATCAATTTTATAGTATTTATTAATAAAAGAATTTCTGCTGCCATTTAAAATGTAGTTCCTAGCAAAAGCAATTGCTTTAACAAAATTAGATTTACCAGAACCATTTGCACCGAAGATAGAAGAAAACTTAAGTATTTTCAAATTGGTGTTTTGATATACTCTTTCGTTAAATGCTCTACCTTTTCCAGCTTTTAAACTTAAAATTTGTTCATTCTTTATGGATAAAAAATTTTCTACTCCAAAACTAATCAACATATGCATTACCTCTCATGTTACCTTTTAGAACATTATACGACAAACGCGATATATATTCAAGTAAAAATAGCATTTTGTTACAGTTTTTTAATATATTTCACAGAAATTGAGAGAAATCTATTGACTTTTACCATACATTATGCTAAAATATAGTAAAATGATTAAGAATAATATACGTCTTAATCAAAAAAGCAGTAACTATCCTACAGTTACTGCTTGAAGTAGATAATATGACGGTTGGATCCCGACAAATCAACTACCCATGTATTGTTGATATGTTATCACAATTAGAGCTAAAAGTCAATGATTATTTTGCTCATAGTGGCGCCGTCAAGAAAGGAGAATAGAATGATGGCTAAAACTAAGAGCAGTGTTCATGGCAAACCAGAAAAGAAAATTGTGACTGTTAATGGTTACAAAAAGTCTGATGGAACAAAGGTAAAATCTCATAGACGTTCTACACCTAATTAATGAACACAACATCAATCATTGAAAGGAGCAAAGGGTTATGCACTCAACAGGTGAAAAACCGGGCATTGGAACATATCAGTGTGTAAATTGTGGTACTAAAATTCATTTAGACGATAATACTGACACATTGCCACCATGTCCAAAATGTGATAAAACCACTTTTATTAAAGTCGGTTAATAGTTAATAAGGTGAAAAGGACATCCTTGGTGAATAGTTTGTAATGAGCAGGCATAATGCCTGCTCATTTTTCTATAATACTATCATTGTCATATTAAATTTATACTGTTATTTAGCATCTTCAAAATTTCATCTTTAACTTTATCGTAATATATGATATGCTCAACAGTTTCTTTGACTTTACTGATACCCAGTTGTTGTTCTTCCTCGTTATCACATTCAAGCATCAATGCTCTTTTGATGTTGTATTCAAGCCAGCCAAGCCTGCCATTGTTACTGTAATACAAAGCCTCCCAATCAACATTTGTATCAAGATTTGTATTATCAAAATATGACTTGATGAATGTATTAAACAAATTAAAATTTATATTACATCCTTCATATCCTGACCAGCAAAGTGCGAGCTCAAACAATTCGAGATAAGGATTTGAATATCCTAAACATTCTAAATCAATCAGCTTAAACTCATCACCAATCCAAAGTACATTTTTGCTGTCCATATCGTTATGGCAAATTGCTTTGACCGGAGGTAATTTCTTTATAGCCTCGTTGCCTTTCGTCATGCTGTAATTAAAAAAATTGGCATAATCTTTTATGTAATCACAAATCGTTGAGTTCATATCTTTGGCAAGCTCAATGTATTTTTCCCAATCAATGTGCATTTCGTCTTTCTCGAAAGGCTCATTTTTCAAATCAATATTATGAATTTTTGCCAACACTTCACCTATCTTTTCGCAATGAACTGACTTGATTTCACCGTCTTTCAATGACTTGCCGTCATACCACTCAAAAATATAATAATATTGACCGTTTAATTCCTGTATTTTTCTATTCTTGAACTCCAAAGCATAAACTGCAGGAATATTGTTTTGCTGTAATATTTTCTCAATATCATCAGCGATTTTGTAGTTGTCCATTGCAGTAGGTCGTTTCATAATGTTTGGGTTTAAAAGCTTAATTATGTAACTGCCTTTTTCGGTAACAATCTTAAACATACGGTGCATAAAACCGCCTGCTACCTGAACGGGATTTTCAAGCACTTTGCCTAACTGCAAATCTTCCGCAACTAAATTGAAAAAATTATTTATGTTTATCATTTCTCGTTTTGTCATTTTTTATAACACTCTTTGTTTGCCATAATCTGTTTTATGCCAATTATCCTTTGACACAATTACACCACGCTATTTGCTAAAAGTCTTTACATCTCCAATAAGTTTAATATTGCCGTTATCTACGATAATACCGCCTGACATGAAAGCAGTTGCATAAACTGTTTTACCTCTTTCGGATAACACACGCCGAATGGCTTTGTTTTGCACTTTTGTATTTTCGTAATGAACCTCCAAATAGAAATCATCTAAATATTCCAAGCCGTCATAGTATTGAAATTCTTTATAATCTTTGTCAGGTGATATATGATATTCAGAAAGCTGAATAACCGCACCTGCACTATAACCCATAACAATTCCGTTATGCTTTCTTAACATATTCACCAAATCAAACTCTTTGATTCTGTCCATCATTCTGTCAGGTCGACCGCCGGTAAAATAAAGAATATCCGCATTTTCTATTTTTTGTTTAGCAGACTCTTTTGTATCCTCAAAATAGTTTACAAATGTAATATTATTTCCCGATATTCCGTAGGCAGTAAAGCCGCTGACTATTCCCCTGTAATAAATACCCTTTTCTTTGCTATACAGTAAATTCCATTCTGTTGAATTTTTAACCTCACTGTCACGAAAAGAAAAAGCAATTACTGCAACTGAATAGTCGGTCAATATGTATTTTTTCAAGTCATCATAAAGATAATCGGAATTTATTTCATATCCTTCAAGTAAAATGTTAACCATTTATTTACCTTCCACAAATCCAAAATGCTTTGCAAGTTTCTCACAAACTTCTTTTCGTGTATCCTGTTCACTATCATCACGAACCAAAATAAAGAATCCGCTTTGGGCATATTCGTTATAATGCTTTTCACTGTTAATCAACTCTAATCCTGCCTTGTAATTTGCCATTACCTCTTCCGAATTATCGCAATTTTTGATTACACTGAGGATGAATTGCTTTTCTTCGTCATTTCTGTCAAAAAATCGCTCAACACTCATACTTTGAGGTGACAACATAACTGCAACATGATTATAATCTGATATTTCTTTCAGCACATCAATCGGAATATTGGTATCAACAATTACTTTTTTGTTTTTGGAAAGTGATATTAGTTCTGCAATTTCAAATCCTGCTACTTCATCAGACGTGCCATACATCCATTTTTCATATTCTTCAGGGGAACGTTTTACAAAATCCTCCCAACTGTTCATTAAATTCATAAAGCATAAATTCGGTTGAATATCAGGATCTGCTACTTTATCTGTAATATCACAAGTATAGTTCTCTCCGCAGAATATCAAATCATATTTTTCTGCAAGTATTTTCACCATTGTAGATTTGCCTGCATAAGCAGTTCCTGTAATGAAATATACATTTTTCAAATAATGCTTTAGTATATTATTTTCAATAAACATTTTTCTCACCATCACTCCATATACTCATGTTTAGTCGGAGTGTAATTTTTTGACCTGTATTTTTCGTATTTTTCTGTCTTATCTTTGGATACTATATCACCATTCGTATATTCAATCGGCTCGATGCAAATTGCGTCAAGCAATATTTTTTCTAAATGTTCATATTCCGAATGCTCACCAAGGCTTGCAAGAACAAAAGAATCACGCACATAGCCGGCACTTTCAGCCATAAGATTTTGATCAAAGAAATAGCCGTAATGTTCCACGAAGAATGTCATCATCATTACAGTAGTTCTTGTGTTGCCCTCTCTAAACGGATGAACTTGCCAAAGTTTTGGAAACAGCCTTGCAATTTGCTTTGCAAAATCTTCTCGTGTAAGACTTGCCCAATCAATCTTTTTGATTTCGGAAAAAACTTTATCAAGGTCAGCACCAATTTCGGTAACATTTGAATACCAAACACTTCGACCTGCCAGCAACTCTTCACGCTTTTGAATATTTATTTTTCTATACTGTCCTGCCCACTCATAAACATCACCAAATAAAAACTTGTGAATAAAACAAAAGCCGCCGGATGAAAAATCACTAAAGCCATTTTCATACAGCAGCATCATGTTTGCACGAGATAATTCAGCCTCTGCCAAATCAAGCTCTTTTTCATTTGTTATGCCAAGCAGGTTTTTGAGGACTGTACTGTTAGGGATCAAGTACAAATCGTTCATAAACTCACCTATGATATTTTCTTATGTTTTGCTATAAGAGCAGCTTTCATATCTGCACCTGTAATTTCGCCTTTTGCCCATTTTGCAGAAAGTTCCTTTGCAAAGGCTGATACAGGCACGCCTTCAATGCTATTCAACGCATCTGCAACTTTGATTGCAGCCGTTCTTTTTGTTTCAATCGGGGACATTGTATCACTCCTTTACATATTTATTTTATCATATAGTATGGATAATTACAATAAATTTATTTTGCTGCCTAAATTTAGCAAAAAACAATTTATAGCAAAAACCACAGCATACGAAAAATCAGAATGCTGTGGTTTCAACCATGTTAAAAATCAAAGGCAAACTTTATTATGTTGCTTTCGTTTATACCGTTTGAAAGCAGATGGTTATAGAATATATTGTTCATCAAATATGATTTACCGCATCTTCTGATGCCTGTGATAACTTTTATAAAGCCATTTCCTTCTCTTGCAATCAGTCGATTTAAATATATATCTCTTTTAATTTTCATGTTATCGCCTCATTTAATATTTTTGCCACTATCGCCATTTTTATTAAATTATAATTTTTTTTTTAAGATTTTTCAAGAGAATTTAGTAAATCTAGTAATTAAAAGAGATAGCTCTAATATGTGCATAATGTGTTAAATATGTCAAACGCCAATCGACTATAACTCGATTGGCGTTTTTTCTCCGGTGCTCAATAAAGGATAACTAATTGTTATCATAGAATGTAAGGTGTTTCTTATGAGAAGAATATATTGGGTCGGTACTAGAGAATCTGATATCAAAACTGAATCATTATTTTATGGGAGTATAACTCGCTATGGTATTGATTCGGAAAAAAACACATCTTTTGTTAACAATAATTTTACTGATTCGTATGATAATTTCCTATTGAATATTCTGAATGAAAAGCTAAATATTAGCCAAGATAATTATTTTATGTTTTCAAATCAGATAAACGCCTATAAATTTGGGCAACAAATATATGAACATTCTATTTGTATCAATAAATTATCGATTGTAGAATCTTTAAATAACAAGATGTTTTTCAGGCAATTTATAAACCAAACAGTTAACACGCCTCCATCAATTGCTATGAATATTTCTAATTATGTAGATTATAATTTTGTAAGATCTTTGTTTAATAATAATTATTCTGAATTCGTTGTACAAATATTGAATAGTGGTGGTGGAATTGGCAATATTTTATTTACTGAAAATGATGATGCTTCTGTATTGTCAAATTTAGAGCAACCAGTATTAATTACGCCATATCTAAAAAACGCTTTGCCAATTAATGTGCACATTGCAGTATCACATACTAATGTTTTTATTTTTCCACCATCCATTCAAATAATTTCTGATTTATTTAATTATTGTGGATCGGATTTTATTAAATGCTCTGAACTTGAAAATAATGTAAAAAGAAAACTATATACAGAATGCCAAAAATTAGGGGAAAAGATTCAGTCAATTGGCGCAATTGGAGTGTTTGGCGTCGATTTATTACTATATAATGATAAGCTGTTTTTTATTGAATGTAATTATAGATATCAAGGATCTTCATTTATTCTTAATAGAATACTATTAGAAAATGGTCTTCCATCAATATTTGAAATTCATTATTTATCTTTTAAAGACGAAATAAAAAATTTGCCAAATGATTTATATAATATTAAATCAAATTACAGCAGATTTAGAAGAACTAAATCAAACTATAATATTAAACTACCTACGCCGAGAGAAATTGTTGCTGATGGAAATGATATCAATAACAGTTTAAGGAATGGCTATATTCATTATGAATTGTTTGACACTTCTATCTATGATTGTTTTGAGAAATAATTAATGAGTAATCCTTATTAATTTGTTCAGATGCAGAAGAAATGATTTTTCCTCTAAAGTCTTTGATTATTTTTGCTTGCTCCGATTTTTCTGTATTTTCAATTAGTGAAGTAAAGTAATCAAATTGGTTATTTAATGATTCTATATATGATTTATTGCTTTTTTCAATATAATCTTGTATTTCTGGAGATATAGTTTTGTTGCTTTTTAATCGTTTTGAAATATATGAATAAATAAATCCAGAAACAGTTATAAGATCAGCTGTTAATCCTATACAAGTCAAACATATTTCAAACGGAGAATTGTGACTTAGCTGATATGATGTAGTAATTTTTGAAGGAGCTGCAATCAATATAATTGAATCAATATCTTCACATAATTTGCTAACTTCATCAAAATCATCTTCTTTTAATGAGGTATTAATTGTAATTTCCAACTTTCCTTTGCTTTCATTTTGTAATACTGTTCCTTTTAAATTATAGGATTGTTTCAATAATAGAGGAAATATATTGCTATTCTTTTGTTTATTAATTGATTCGTCTACTGAACTTAATATTTTTTGTATATCAGTTATTGATAAAATATCATAAAATTGTCCAATTTTACAAAAATTGCCTATCATTCGTATATCGTTTTTTAATAAAGATTTTTCAATTCCAACCATAATGCACGAATACGCAATATCGTGCTGATTTTTAGCATAATATAGACTTACTAAAGGGAAATATTCCTCTAATTTTGTAAAGTATACAATGCTGTCATCTATACTATCAAGATAATCACTAAAAGGAATAGGTGATAAATTGTTTCTTCCAACAAACAATTTATTAGGAATATTTAAATTTTTAAATATTCCTATAATGTATGGCAATTGAAAGTATGAAATACAGCTATTTTCGAAAGTACAATTGTCCATTGTACAGAATTCTATATTTAAATTTCTCATATTACAATTATTAAATTTACAATTCGACAGATATGCCTCATCAAACATAGTTGAGCGAATTAAACAGTTATCAAATTCACAATTTTCCATATAACAATTACTAAAATAAGTGCTACGGATTTCGTTGTTAATAAAATGCACGTTTTCAAGATATGAATGTGAAAAGTTAGAATTATTAATATAAAGATTGTTTGAAAAAACCAATTCAATTAGTGTGCTTTGTTCCATATATAATGACTCAATTTTACAATTATTCATAAATACTACATTTTCAATGACCGAACCTGTGAAACTAGTATGATCAAAAACTGCGTTTTCAAATTTACACTTTTTTAAATTTGACCTTTTTAAACTATGTCCATAGTAATTTCCAGAATATGATTTTTGATTTGGAGCCCAAATAATATTGTTATTACAGGCTTTACTTGTTGTGGAGTTGAGTTTGTTGAAAATGTCATCACTTTTTTCTTTTGAAAACTTTGGTATATAGTAATTTTTCATAATAATTAATCTCCATTTTCCACCAATATGATAACAATTAGTTATCCTTTACTTATATTTCCCTTTACACTCTAATAGCATATTTTTTACAATTTGTCAATAGAAAACGAAAAAATGCACATTATACGTGGAAAAGTGCATAAATATTGTAAAAAAGAGCAGAATGTTATCGACTTTTGAGTGCCAAGCAATCATAATTAAAACAGATAAATTTCGGAGGTTTAATTATGATTGATATTGAAAAAGAAGCACAGAATTATCTTACTGTTTGCAGCGACTCAAAAGGTCTGAGTGCCCTGACAATAAAAGCATACAAAATCGATTTGAAACAGTTTTGCCTGTATATGAAAATGAGGGACTGCTTTGATAAAAACGAGCTGAGTGCATATATAAATTCACTTCATCAGCATTACAAACCGAAAACCGCCAAGCGCAAAATCGCCTGCTTAAAGGCGTTTTATCGGTATATGGAGATTGAGGAGATTATCGAAATAAATCCGTTTCATAAAATTACGCTAAAGTACAAGGAGCCGATTACTCTTCCAAAAACAATCCCGATTGCGACCGTAAAGGATATATTAAGATATTCGTATTTCCGACTCGACAGTGCACAAAGCAGCTATCAATACAAGTCCGCACTTAGGAATGTTATTATCATAGAGTTGTTGTTTTCAACCGGAATGAGAGTGTCGGAGGTGAGCAATCTAAAAAGAAAAAGCCTCGAACTTCAAAGCAACACGATTTACATTTCCGGGAAGGGTTCCAAGGAACGCATAATGTGTATTGCCAATGATAAAGTTTCGAGGCTTTTGAAAGAATATATTGAAATTTGCGGTTCGGATAATGACTGGGTTTTTGTCAATAAATTAGGCAACAGGTATTCCGAGCAATCCGTAAGAAGTATGATAAACGATTATGCCGAAGCGGCAGGGTCGGGGCTGCATATTACTCCGCATATGTTCAGGCACACTTTCGCAACTGCTCTTATGGACGAGAATGTCAACATCAGATACATCCAACAGCTGCTTGGGCACAGCTCGATTACAACAACGCAGATTTACACTCACATCAGCACGAACAAAATCCGTCACATCCTTGAGGAAAATCATCCGAGAAATAAGATGAGTTTATAGGAAATGGTTGAACTTTTGATTTTATAATTGTGTGAGGCTTTGGCAGCGGTATGAGAACCTGTCAAGTCACGGGTTTAACAGCATCTTAAACCCGTAATAAGTATTCTTCGAATCCTTAATTATTTGTAAATTGTAAAGAAATAACTACTTTTGTATTTATGCGTGCGGCGCTGAACTCTCGTTAATAAAAACAACGATACATTTATATAATTTAATGCAAAAAACATGTGATATATATTATTCTCCAACTATTTTATCATATCATAATAAGAATCAACGTCTTTTTTCATTTTATTTCTTTCTTGCCGATATTTATTCTGAATTTGATCATACTGATCAGCGTATAAAACTTTTTTATCCTTTGATTCAGAATAAATATTCAGTAATTTATAGGGATAAGACAAATAAAAACTATCATTTCCTAAGAATCGCTTTATATCAGCTATAATTTCGTTTATGCTTTCAGTATTTGAAGGGTATTGTAATCCTATTCCTAATCTCTTTATGTGTTGTAAAGAAAGAGCTAGAATTAATCTGCTTTTTATCGCTTGAATAAAGTCTGTTGATTTCTCTTCTGTAAGTTCATCTAGCGAACGCTGGGAATAATCGTATGCAGTCACAAAATCTTTTTTTATAAAATAATATAAAGCACATACATAATATGTGTGTCCCATTATTTTATCAAATCCTTCAGGTAAATTCTCCTTACTATCTATTATGAATATTATTTGGGATGGATCTTTAGTTTTATGAAGTACCAATTCAAGTTCTGCTTGCACATTTAATGAACTGCAAAAATCTCTATTACAGGTATCCAATATTTTTGAACGAATATTATTTGCAAAAAGAACATATTCATAGGCGCTATCATATAGTTCAACATCTCGGCATAATAATCCTATATTAAATAATGCAGTAGCCCATGATGCATCTATATCATCCTGTATCTTTTTATCGTTTCGTAAAATTTTAGTGTATACTTCCTTCGTTCTAGCAGCATCTAAATAAATATTAATGGCTTCATAAGGAGAAAGCAACTTCAATATTGTAGCATGCAAATCTAACGACCTAGCATATAATTGGAGATTTTCCCCATAATCTATCTTCAATTTTAAATCTAAAGATATTGATTCTAACGCTTTTTTAAGATCGCCAATATTAGCATAGGCTAATGCTAAATTGTAATGACATTTCGCAAGAAAAAGCATTTCGCTTTGTTCTTTTGGACCATTATCATTCACTAATTGAATTGCTGTTTCTAAATGTTTTTTTCCTATTTCGCTTTCGTTGTAATAATAAGAAAAAGCACCAATAGAATTCAACAGTCTAGTTCTATTATGGTAATTTATCTTTTCTCCAAAATAATCTTCTAATTCTATTGCAAGAGTATATATCGGGCGAATGTCCGAAAAACTCATTCCATTTCTATATTGTAATTTATTTATTAGTGCAATTGCGTTATTATTAATTTCCTCCGATGATAAATGTTTCATCCATTTGTTATTTGTATTATTTTGTGATAAATTATGTTTGATTGACCACTGTTTTTTTAATAAATCATTTATAGATTTTCCTTTTAAACACTGTTCCGCAAATTGTTGCTTATAACATTTCTTTATATCATCTTTTTCATCAAAATCGCCCAAATCAATATACATATCAAATATAGAAAGTAAAACATTATAGTATGTATCTGATTCTGATAAAGAGGATATCTTCTCCTTTAAAATATGCGCATATTCAATTGATGACGGAGAAAAAATATCATCCAATAGCTTTGGAAAAAAGTGTGCAGTATTATAAAACGACTCTTTTACAATAGAGACAATAGTATTAGATGTTATTTTATCAGAAATTTCATCTAATATATTTTCTATTTGCTTCATAAAAAGATTTTCTTCTGCTAAATATCTCAACAATTTTCGAATTGAATCGTATTCACCATCAGGGAAATATATTGGATCAATTCCTAATTGTGTAAATCGACGAGAACGCATAATTCTTTTGTTTTCATTTTCAATCCATGGAACAATTGCGAAGTGAGAAATTCTTTCATCTTTTTTCACACAGTCAAGAAGAATATCTAGTGTTCTATCAGATTCTAAACTACAACCAACAAACAGCAACTTTTTTGCAGTAAAAAGTTTTTTCAAATACCTTGGTAATGGTTTATTTCTAGGCGAAGACTTTCCATAAAATTTATCGTATTGTTCTGTTGTAAGAATAAAAGATGATGTTTCCTCAATTGAACCATGTATCTTCAACAAACATCTATCATTATTTTGTATCGCCGCATCCATTTGTCCTTTTAAGCATGGAAGTAATGGCTTTAATGGGGAAGTATTTATATTTTGTCGAGAAGCTTCTTCCAGGATTGTATCGTAATTAGTAGTAACAATTAAATTAGAAAATGATGATGTTAAAATATAAGGAGTATCTGTAAGTGAAATTTTGGCATTTTGAAATACTTCTCCTATTTTTTGCATAATCATATGTTGATTGCCTGTAACTTCAACTATTCTATCCGCATAAGCAAAACAATCACCAGAATTATGCATTTGTTTAATTTCATTTACAGTAAAATAATCTTTCGCTATTATATCCAACATATCAATCCAAGAGTATAACCCACACTCTATTGAAACACCAGCTCCAACAAAAGGGATTATATTTTCTCTTTGGTTACGAATATTATTTAATTTATTGTAATTTTCTTTATAATGTATCAATTCATATATATTCATTTTAACTTTCCTTATATAATTAGTCTTATACTAGCGAAGCTAATCAGATACTTAAAATTTATACATTCAACATTTCAGCGTTTAACATTCTGTTTATAAAAGATGTTAAAATCTAGTCTTCAAATTTCACTGAATAATCTCTTGATAAAAGATTAGGTATACAAAAATCTCTTCTTAAATCATAATCTTTTACTGCATTTTTTAGACTTTTCTGTGGGGCAGTGGTCATTAAATCTTGTAATATTTTTGCTGGTTCTTGCAGTTCTCTTATTATATCATCATCCAATAACTTTGATAAATAGTAGTCCTCTGCATACAAAAAGATAATACGATTAATAATTTCCAATCGTTTTTCCTGTGTTGCTTCCGATAAAAACTTTTCAAACTTTTCATATCGTGTGCATTTATCATTTAAGAATAGAATTACAGCAGTGGATTGCTTTAAAGGAAAAACCGCTATATGCAGATATTCAACTTTGTAAGAACTATGATAGTTATAATTGTCATTTATTGTTTCTCCGTTAACTCCTGTAACAAGAGCGATCATACCTTGAAAAGCTATCGGTACAGTAAAATCCAACTTATCATATGATATTATTTTCAAGTATTTTTTAGGAGATGACAAATTCTCTTTTGCAGTATTGAAAATTTCATAGCATTCTTTTATATCCAATTTTCTTGCTTCAATTTGTGAATCAAACATCTTATTAATAAAAATAGATAAAAACGGAGATTTCTCTTTCATCACTTGTTTCATTGCTTTATACATTTCAAGTTCTGTTTCATGTTTATAAATGTCTCTCAAAGATGTTTTCAGTGCTATTTGATTTAAAACCGTTTCCGTTGGAACAGATTCATATGCTTCTGTATTTTCATAATTTTGAAATACCTTGCCGTCACAGGATCTACAAATAAGATGGAATATACCTGCATCTTTAATTCCGGAATTTTTTTTTAGAAAATCAGAATCAATTAATGTATTAAATGAATTAAGCTTTCCATTCCAAGCAATATTTTTGAGACAAAATTGAGGAATAATATGTGAATCACAAAATCCACCCTCTTTGTCACATAGCAAACATTTATCATGTCTTGATTTTTTTCGTGCATCTTTTATCTGGCCATTAATTATCTTACGAAGCTCAATTATTTGATCGTCTGAAAAGCCATCACTACTCATTTCTATTCTATTCATAAATATAACTCCACAATTAAATCTATATAAATAAATTTTATCATAAAATTCTATCACTTGCAACATTCAAAGAAATATTACATATATCCAAATGTGGAAAGCGAGATTTAATTGAATTTTTGTTCAATTTCCATTCCGCCGGAGAAAATAACTTTTATCTTTTCTTTGGACTCTACCACCACACATTCGAGCAATTGCCGAATAAGTTTGTCATCATATTCCATAGGGTGATTTTTTAATCCGTCAAGTATTGTACATATGTCGTCAAGTCTTGATTTTGTATTTTTTCTTTGCTGTTGCAAACTGTCATAATGGGCGAGCTGCTGTTGCAGTTCGCTTTTTTCATTCATAAGTCTTGTTGCCTTTTCATCATCGAACGCATCCATAGTTTCGGCCGATACACAGTCAAGCATTCTTTTAAATTCGGCATCGATTTCGGCAATTTTCACTTGTATATCAAGAATGTTATCTTCGGCATTTTCGCCCGTTAAACCCATGCCTATGTGCAGCTTTAGCGTGTTCATAACATCCGTATTTTGTATGGCAATTTTCATTATTGCTTCCATAATTGCTTTTTGCAGTACGCTTTCTTCAATACTAGGTGAGTTGTGACAGTATTTCTTTCCGTAATCAAGGCGGTTAATGCATCTCCATACGATTTTCTTTTTACCGCTTGCTGTCCAGGTGCATCTGCGATACGGCGTTTTACATTCTCCGCAAATAAGCAGTTCCGTTAAAGCATATTTGCTTGAATATTTTCCCTGCTCGGTTTTCGTGCCGACCTGTTTTACTTTATGCTTTCCTGAGCGCCTCGCAAGTTCTTCCTGAACTCTGCCGAATGTTGCAGAATCAATAATTGCCTGGTGGCTGTTTTCAACATAGTATTTTGGTCGTTCTCCGTTATTTGTCCTGACTTTTTTGCTGATACAATCGGTTATATATGTTTTGTTTATTATTGCATCGCCTTTGTATTTTTCGTTAGAGAGAATAGACCGAACCGTTGAAAGCTGCCACTTCTCTTTTTCTGCCGGGCTTAATATTCTTCGTTTTTCAAGTTCGTGAGCTATACCGTTCAAGCTATTACCCGCAAGGAATAAACCATATATGAGGCGTATTGTTTCTGCTTCCTCAGGTACAATTTCAGGTTTTCCGTCTGTTCCTTTACGGTATCCGAGAAAATTTTGATAGTGAAAGTTTACTTTGCCTTCCTTTGCACTTTGTGCCTTACCCCATTTAACATTTGCACTGATGTTTTCCGACTCGCTTTGAGCAATGCTGCCGTATATTGTTATATAGAATTCTGCACCGGGTTGATTACTGTGGATTCCCTGTTCTTCAAAGTACACATCAACGCCCAAATCTTTCAGCGTTCGTACATATTTCAAGCAGTCAACAGTATTTCTTGCAAATCGAGCAATGGATTTTGTGATAATCATGTCTATTTTGCCTTGTTTACAACGGCGAATCATTCGGTTAAACTCATCACGTTTTTTTACACTTGTGCCCGAGATGCCTTTATCGGCATATATTCCCTCCAGTTGCCAATCTTTTTCGGAATTGATTCGGTGCGTATAGTGTTCCATCTGATTTTCGTAACTGTTGAGTTGTTCTTCCTGCTTGGTAGATACTAGGCAATAAGCGGCAACTCGAAGAAGGCGATAATTTAATTTAATGTTTTCGTTAATCGGTATGGTCGGCTCAATTATTCGTACTGTTTTTTTCGGAGCTGCAGATATAATCTGTTCCATTATATATTTCCTTTCTTCCTATGTACTGCCTGTTTTGAAGAACAACAGCCACGGCTTTATCGGTATATAATCGTATTTCGTTAACCGTATTATTTAATAATTCAGAGAGCTTTTCAGTTGAGTTTTTTTCAAATTCATATTGCTTAGAAATTGACCGTTGCATTTTATCCGGCAGAGGGGGATGCCGTCCGAGGATACTTCTAACCATCCGCTGCCGTCTATCTTGGTGTCGTACCGAGCCTTGAGCTGTTTGGCTAATTCTTTCTGTAGCATATATTCTCCTTTACCAAAATAGATATGAAAAAACGCACAGAATTTAATATCTGTGCGTTTATGTAATAATTACGAGGTGTTATGTTAGAGTTCGAATCCATACACAAATTGAAAACAGCGGTTTTATATCTACGAAATTGTTTAGTGAAATTTTGCCATATAAATGACGAAAACCCCGATAAAATCGGGGTTCCCTTGGGCTATATCTTTTTTGTAGCCTCTTGATGGCAGCGGTATGAGAACCTGCCTTGCGGCAGAACCTCGGCGGCGCTTCGCTTGC
>OLGM01000318.1_pt1 | contig 33314 bp, 29 predicted proteins | sample 1606001 | NCBI WGS metagenome assembly OLGM01 (sample SAMN03283294) | human gut metagenome | biome: human-associated habitat; material: feces | host: Homo sapiens | place: Peru | collected 2012
AAGGGGGCCCTGTTCACACCGGATGAGGTGATTCGTGGCGGCGGCGGATTTGTGGCTACCGGGTCGCTGATGTATAGGAAAGAAGTCCGGGAAAATGCGTTGCCCTTTTTTTATTTATTGAATCTGGACTATGCAATCCAGATCGCTGGATCTCTTCGCGGGGGAATGCTCTATTTGCCGGAGCCAATGAGTGTATTCCGTGCGGAGACTGTCGGTTCGTGGACAGTTCGTATGAGTCGGGATATTACAGCGCGAAAAAAGCATAATAAAAAGGTTTGCGCAATGCTGCGGCAGCTTGATAAGGATACTGAGGGAGGGTATCATGAGGCTATTCTGGAGGCTATTAAGGATTTAGAGTTTGAAATTTTGGTACAGGGTAGAGATTATAAAGCTATCTCTGGGGCGGAGTATCATGTACAGTTTCTAAAAATGCCTGGATACAGACAGACTGTCATGCGGCTTGGAAAGTACTGTCCTTGGGCGGCGAACTTGATTTTTGACCTGCGTCGGAGGATGAAATAAATGTCAAAAGAGACCGGCGGGGTGCTTCCCAACTTCTTCTGGCGTCTTGCGGAGCGGTTCGGTGCGCAGGGCGTGGCCTTGGTGGTATCGATCATCCTTGCGAGGCTTTTGGTGCCGGAAGTTTATGGCACCATTGCCTTGGTGACGGTGTTTACTCAGATCCTGAATGTCTTTGTGGACAGCGGCTTCGGAAACGCGTTGATCCAGAAAAAAGACGCGGATGATTTGGACTTTTCTACAGTTTTTTATTTCAATGTTGCTGTGTGTCTTCTGCTGTATGTGGGAGTGTTTCTGGCGGCTCCCTGGATCGCGAGATTTTATAATGATCTGGCTTTGACACCTGTGGTCCGAGTACTGAGTTTGACATTGATCATTTCCGGTGTAAAAAATGTGCAGCAGGCATACGTGAGCCGGACCATGCAATTTAAACGCTTCTTCTTTGCTACCTTGGGAGGTACCATCGGTGCGGCGGTTATCGGTATTGCTATGGCCTATTTTGGATTTGGCGTGTGGGCGTTGGTAGCCCAGCAGATATTCAACGCCACTGTGGACACCCTCATTCTATGGATTACCGTCAAGTGGCGGCCCAAATGGATGTTCTCCTGGCAGCGATTGAAGGGCCTGTTTTCCTTTGGTTGGAAGTTGCTTGCTTCGTCGCTCCTGGATACTGTGTATAGCGATTTGCGGCAACTAATTATCGGCAAGCTGTATACGAGTTCAGATCTGGCTCAATATAACCGCGGCAAGCAACTGCCGGATTTGCTGGTAAACAACATAGATACCTCTATTAACAGTGTGCTTTTACCGGCAATGTCTCAGGTCCAGGATGACTCAGCGAGAGTCAAAAGCATGACCCGACGGGCGATGAAGACCAGCACTTATGTGATTGCGCCCATTATGATGGGACTGGCGTTTACAGCAGAGTTCGTCATCCGTTTGCTCTTGACCGAGAAATGGATGCCCTGTGTGCCCTTTTTACGAATATTCTGTATCACCTATATGTTTTACCCTGTCCATACTGCTAACCTGAATGCCATTAAAGCTATGGGGCGAAGCGACCTGTTTCTGAAGTTGGAGATTGTCAAAAAGGTGGTTGGCTTGATCGTTTTATTGAGCACGATGTGGTTTGGCGTTATGGCGATGGCGTATAGTCTCTTGTTTACAAGTATTACCAGCCAGATCATCAACAGCTGGCCCAATCAGAAACTGCTGGATTACAGCTATCCAGAGCAGATCAGGGATATCCTCCCGGGAATCCTGCTGGCGGTGCTTATGGGGTGCTGCGTTTATCCGATTCAGTGGCTGGGACTGCCGGATGCAGTAACGCTGTTGATTCAGGTGCCGCTGGGGGCAGTTATCTATATTGGAGTTTCAGCGGTGCTTCGCTTGGACTCCTACAAGTATGTAATGAAAGAAATTCAGCCTTATTTAAAAAAGATATCTAGAAAGTAAGCGATATTGTATGAAAAAAATTCTCCTCTTAGGCGGATCAGCACAGCAGGTGGTTGCCATCGAAACGGCGAAACGGCTGGGCTATTATACGGTTTTGTGTGACTACCTGACAGATAATCCTGGTCAACATGTTGCGGACAAATTTTATCTCATCAGCACTACGGATAAGGAGTCGGTGCTGCAAGTTGCGCAGCAGGAGCATATTGATGGTGTGCTGGCCTATGCATCGGATCCTGCCGCACCTACGGCGGCATATGTGGCGGAACAGTTGGGATTGGCGGGAAATCCCTACGAGTCTGTTGAGATTTTATGCAATAAAGATAGGTTCCGCACTTTTTTAAAAGCGCATGGATTTTGCACTCCGGAAGCAAAGGGCTACACGGATATTAACGAGGCATTGACGGACATCCAAAATGGCACCTTTCAATATCCACTGATAGTGAAGCCAGTGGACTCGTCCGGAAGCAAGGGTGTTAGTCAGGTGAATCATTTTGAGGAGGCAGAAGAAAGTCTGAAGTGTGCCCTCTCCTATTCTCGGGGCCATCGGCTTATTGTTGAGGAATATGTTGAAAAATATGGGTATCAAGTTGCAGGCGATGGTTTGTCTATAGATGGAAAACTAATATTTCGATATTTTGCCAATGACCATTTCGATAGCAGATGCAAAAATCCCTTTGTTCCTGTGGCCGCCAGTTTTCCGTACAACATGCCAGAAGACGTTCAAAACAAAATACATGCAACCATTCAGCGCTTACTGACTCTACTGGGAATGCGTACGTCTACTTACAATTTTGATATACGTGTTGACAAAGATTACAACGTTTATCTAATGGAAGTGGCCCCTCGTGATGGCGGGAATTATATTCCACAGGCTATTCGTTATGCAACCGGTGTGGATTTGGTGGAATGTTCGGTTAAAGCCGCAATGGGGGAAAAAATCAATATTCCCGATTTGATCAAGCCAGATGGATACTGGGCCTATTATGCAGTGCATAGCCTCCGAGATGGTATGTTAAAGAGGGTGATGATCGATCCCGAGGTTGAAAGACGGCACATTGTTGAGAATCATTTGCTTAACCGACCGGGAGATGAAATTCACGCATTTGTTGGCGCAAATTCCACATTGGGAATTCTGGTGATGAGGTTCGATTCTATGGAGCAGATGCTGGAAATGATAGATGCTTCTGATCGGTGGATACAAATTATCTACCAATAATGGGGCGTGGATATTAAAACTATGTATTTTATGCGGGACGTCTGAGATGGTATAGAGGGGAATATGGGGAGTAATAGCCTGATGAAGGAAATCGGCGGCTACATTGAATTAGACACCTATACTGGCCCTATGCTTCATGGGGATGGTATCAAATTAAACTGTGGCAGAAATGCATTGGCATATCTGATTGAAGCAAAAAAAATTTCAAAGCTGTGGATGCCTAAGTATATGTGTGATTCCTGTGACCAGGTGCTGGCATCGCACAATGTAGAAGTAGCGCACTACTCCATTGGGGTGGATTTTAAACCCACCATAAAACACTGGGACGGATGGCTGTATGTGGTAAATTTTTACGGGCAGTTGTCTAATGCGTATTTGTCCTCTTTGGGAGCAAACATTATTGTGGACAATGCCCAAGCCTATTTTCAGGAGCCAATCAAGGGTGTTGATACACTGTATACTTGCCGAAAATTTTTTGGAGTGGCAGATGGTGCAATCCTTTATACAGAGAAAACAATCCCGGTACTACAGCGGGATGAGTCCTATAAGCGGATGCGTTTTCTACTTGGACGATATGAACGGACAGCATCGGAGTTTTACCAGGAGTATGTGGATAATAACCATTTTTTTGCAACAGAACCTATTAAAAAGATGTCTCGACTGACAGAGAATCTGTTGCATGGGATTGACTACGAACTTATCCGCAGACGAAGAACGGAAAACTTTGCGTGTTTGCATGAAAAACTGAGAAGTATGAATAAACTGACTTTGATGATTCCGGATGGTGCGTTTATGTACCCACTGTATGTGTCGAATGGGGATCGGATTCGGAAAGAATTGCAAAGAGAGAAAATCTATATTCCAACGCTGTGGCCTTCTGTTTTTAAAATTTGTGGCGAGACAGAATTGGAGTACGATTTGGCGAAGAATGTTTTGCCGTTACCGGTGGACCAACGATACAATGAATTGCAAATGGCCGATATTGTAAAGATATTACAGGTAAAAATAACGGGATAGGTGAATTAGATGCTTAACGGTAAAAAACTTTTGATTCTAGGATGTACGGTGAGCGAATTTCAAATAATTGATGCAGCGAGGGAGATGGGAGTATACACGATTGTTACTGATAACCATGTAGATTGGACGCAAGCACCTGCAAAATATCAAGCGGATGAGGCGTGGGACATCAGTTGGTCAGATGTTTCTGCATTAAAAGAGAGGGCTATTGCTAGTGGCGTAGACGGTGTAATGGCTGGATACAGCGAACGGCGAATTGAGTACGCCATCAAACTTAGCAGAGAATTAAACAAACCATTTTACGTTCAAGATGAGAGAATATTATACAAAACATTCAACAAACAACTTTTTAAAAATATTTGTCGGGAGTACTCCGTCCCTGTCACAAGGGATTATTACGTAGATAGTGCGGGTATAGAGGTGTCCGGACAGACTATTGAGTATCCAGTGGTCGTTAAGCCACTGGATAACGGCGGATCCAGAGGAATTCGGACTTGCTGGAATGTTCGGGAGCTGGAGCAGGGCATCAAATATGCATTATCCTTTTCGCAGATGGAAAATGTTATTGTCGAGGAACTGATTCGCAACGCACAAGAAGTGGTCGTTTATTATACTATTTCAGATGGAGAAGTTGCACTTTCGGCAATGTGCGACAAATTTGAAAGGAAGACCTCTGAGGGATTTAATTCCCTGCCTGATGTGTATATGTACCCGTCTTTGCATACGCGGGAGTTTATTGAAAAACACAATGCGGATGTAATTTCTACATTGAAAAGCATGGAGATGCGAGAGGGAAGCGCAAATCTACAGGGGTTTTACGTGCCGGGACGGGGATTTGTTTTCTTTGAAATGGATTTTAGACCTGGCGGGACAAATACTTATCACTTTACTGATTATTTTTCAGGTGAAAACTATCTGAAAATGCTGATAAAGTATTCGCTCACAGGAGATCCTGGGAAAGAGAATATTGAACGGGCGGACCCGTTGTTTGCGGGAAAATATGGATGCATCTTTACGTTACTTTCAAAGGATGGCGTAATTAGCCAAATGGGTGGCGAAGAAGCGATAAAAAACAAGCCGAATGTTCTTTATACATGTTTTTATCACAGTATAGGAACGAAAATTGAGGTGAATGGTTCTCAGTTTCCTAAAACGTTTCGGGCATATATTGTAGGTGACAATATGAATGAAATCAAGAAAACAATTCTGGAAATCCAACAGACTGTCTACGTTAAAGATGAATTTGGAGAAAATATGTTGTTTACTCCGTTTGATGTTGATAAACTGGACGTTTATCAGAAATAAGAAGATCGTACGCTAAATGATGGAGGCAGCATGGTGAGCGGAGTAAATTTGGTCTGCATTTGCGGCGGAGGTCATCAAGGACTTTCTATGGCAGCACATCTTGCTATAAATGGGGTACATGTCTCTCTCTGGAATAGAACGGAGAAAAACATACAAAAGATTATCGATACAAAAGAAATTATCTGCACAGGTGTTGTATCTGGAATAGCAAGGGTGGAAAAGTCTTCTTCAAACTTAGGCGATGTGATTGCGGATTTTGTAATGGTGACAACGCCAAGTAGTGCGCATAAGGATGTTGCAAGGCAACTGGCACCGTATGTCCACAAAGGGATGGTTGTAATATTAAATCCCGGCCGGACATTTGGCGCAATAGAATTTGCAACTGAATTAAAACGTAACGGAGTGAAAGATCTGCCACATATTGCGGAGACTCAAACAATTGTTTATACTTGCCGGAGAAGTGGAGATAACCTCGCTACTATATTTGCTTTGAAAGAAGATGTAAAAATTGCGGCCTTAAAGGGGTCTGACATCCATTACATTATGGACAAAATGCCGGATTGCCTGAAACCTTACTTTAAACCGGTGGATTCTATTGGGTATACTTCTTTTGATAATGTTGGAATGGTGCTTCATTGCAGTCCGGTTCTAATGAATATCGGATGGATCGAATCTGAGAAGGTCGACTTTAAATACTATTACGATGGAATATCCAAGAGTGTGGCAGCTTTTATTGAGAAAATTGATGATGAACGAATTGCTGTTGCAAAAGCGGCTGGATTTGGTGTAGAGAGTGTTGCCGATTGGCTGCGGCGTACATATGGGGTAAGGGGCTCAAATCTGTATGAGTGTATTCGAAACAACGAATCGTATCGGGAAATAGATGCGCCCCCCAAAATAGAGTGCCGGTATATTTTAGAGGATGTACCGAATGGTTTGGTCCCTATTGAGTTTCTAGGGAAAGAATTGGGGGCTGCAACGCCCAATATAACGACAATCATTAATTTAGCAAATTCTGTACTGAATCGGGATTTTCGGATGACTGGGCGGCAGATATCCTACAGAGAACTCAACGAAAATCTATGAGGTATCAGCTTTCTGCAAGACGCTAATAATTCCCATTACAGACGGTGAGTTTTTTGCGGAATTATAAATCAACAGAAAACAAAGAGGGATGAATATGACCGCATCTAAAAATGAAACGTTTGGATTATTGAAGACATTGCTGGATGCGCATACCATGGGCGTTTATGCCGCGGCAGCTCTTTTAAAGGATTGTGGATATCGTGTTTTGATTGCTCCACCGGAGATAGAGGATGCGCTGGACAAAATATCTGCTCAAAGCAGTCTTCGCAAAATCAAAAACTGGATAGTGGAAAACAATATTAATCATATTGGTATCTCTTATCGCCTTGACCCGGAGGATGCCGTTAACATTGTTGGTAGGCTGGTTGCGATGATGAAACGGGAACGCTTATTTGAGACACCGGGAGCGGTTGTAAAAAGCGTTTATTTCGCGGGGCTGACTCCTGCGTGCAATCGAATTGACTCCGAATATATGGGCCGGATAAGAACGTTCCGTGGTGGTGAATCGGCGGAAGAAACATTGCTTGTTATGGGAGTTCCCGAAACAGAAATTCCATATCATATTACAGAAGGGTGCAAATACGACAAGGAACTACTAAAGTTTGGACAGGAAATCGTTTCAAGAGGGGAGTATAAAAAGCTTCAACCGCTGAGGAGAAACATGTACCCCAGTTTTGGAACGGAGAGGGACACGCTGGTTGCCCGATTGGATTATAACTTTGAAGGGGAATTCCAGCCATTGATTCGGGCACATTCCGGCCCATATTCCGCGGATATGACGAGAGAGCAGTGCCTGAAAAAATTCAATGGATGGTGTGAAAAGCTGGCAAAAGGTGGATTCCTGGATATCTTGTCAATTGGTTCTTCTCAGCTGTCTCAGTCTAATTTTGGGGAAGACTGGAAAGGGCGGCTGAATGGCGGCGGGGTTCCGGTAAACTCTGAGAAGGAGTATCATGATATCTGGGAGGCGGCGAGACCAATGCTTGTCAGAACATATTCCGGGACAAAAAAAGTAGAATATATGGCAGATGTGTACGAACGAACGATCCACATTGCCTGGCACGCATTGTCTCTTTGGTGGTTTGATGAGTTAGATGGTAGGGGACCTAATACACTTTACCAGAACTTGAAGGAACACATCAATACAATTCGTCACATTTCTGCTATTGGGACACCGGTAGAGACAAATGTCCCACACCATTTTGCATTCAGAGGTTGCGATGATGTAACATATATTGTCTCTGCGTATTTGGCCGCAAAGACGACAAAGCTATGTGGTGTGAGGACCTTTGTTCTCCAAAATATGTTAAATACGCCGCGAAGCACCTGGGGAATTCAGGATTTGGCAAAATCCCGGGCCATGCTGCATTTGGTGAAATCTCTAGAGGATGAAAACTTCAGAGTGATTGTACAGACTCGTGCCGGACTGGATTACTTTAAGCCCAACATTGAAGAAGCAAAGGCGCAGCTTGCAGCGGTAACGGCGATGATGGATGACATTGACCCGGATAACGTGTACAATCCGGAAATCATTCATGTGGTTAGTTATAGTGAGGCACTCTATCTGGCAACACCGGATATTTTAAACGAGAGTATTCAAATTACGAGACAGGCGCTGCAGGAGTATCGCAGGCGTAAGAAATGCGGTGAAACACCGGACGCTAAGACAACCGATATTCAAAACAGGGAGTACCGACTGGAAGAGGCGGCAAGAAAGATTATTGATGCAATGGAAACCAATATCGTGAACCTATATTCGCCAGAGGGGCTTTACATAGCGTTTACGGCAGGATGGCTCCCGGTTCCGGAGCTGTGGTCTGATTCAGATGAATTTCTCCATGCAAAATGCTGGGAAACCCAAATGACAAATGGTGGGATAGAGCTGGTAGACCATGGACTGCTTATGACTACAGAGTCAAGAATTAATAGATGCCTTGGCTTTATCCCGGATGCGGAATATATGCTTACGCATAAATATTTGATGAAAAAGGAAATAGGCAGATGAAACAAATTTTGGTTACCCGTTCCTCAATGCCAACATTTGAGGAATACTGTGACGAAATCAAAGATTTATGGAATACCCGCTGGCTGACCAATATGGGTGCAAAGCACAAGCAGCTTCAGACGGAACTGGAAAAATACCTGGGTGTTCCCCATGTGACCCTCTATACCAACGGTCATCTGGCGCTGGAGAATGCTATTGGGGCGCTGAACCTGCCGGAAGGGGGAGAAGTGATTACCACACCATTCACATTTGCATCTACTACTCATGCCATAGTGCGTAATGGACTGGTACCGGTGTTCTGCGATGTAAACGACCGGGACTACACCATGGATGTGACCAAGCTGGAGAGCCTGATCACCGATAAAACCGTGGCTATCGTGCCAGTACATGTGTACGGAAATCTGTGTGACGTAGAGAACATTGAGACGATTGCGAAAAAGTATGGTCTGAAGGTGATCTACGATGCTGCTCATGCCTTTGGCGTACGATACAAGGGCGTGTCCTCGGCCTGCTTCGGAGATGCCTCCATGTTCAGCTTCCACGCTACTAAGGTGTTCCATACCATCGAAGGCGGTGCTGTGTGTTATAAAAATGACAGCTGGGTACAGCTGCTGAATGATCAGAAGAACTTCGGATTCCACGGCCCGGAGGAAGTGGCTTATGTAGGCGGAAATGCCAAGATGAACGAATTCCAGGCGGCAATGGGTATCTGTAATCTGCGACATTTGGACGGGGAAATTGCTAAAAGGAAAATAGTTGTGGAGCGCTATCGCCAGCGCCTGAGTGGGGTAGAGGGAATCTGCCTTTGCCAGCCTCAAGATGGGGTAGAATCCAATTACGCATACTTTCCTGCGGTGTTTGACGGCTACAAGTATACCCGTAATGAGATTTTCGAAATGCTGAAAGCCCAGGAAATTACTGCCCGGAAGTATTTCTTCCCACTGACCAACAGCTTCGAATGCTATCGAAACTATCCTACTGCTGGAGTGGAAAAGACGCCGGTGGCCCAACACCTGGCGCTACGGGTGCTGACATTGCCTTTGTACGCAGATTTGGCGTTGGAAGATGTAGATAAAATCTGTGACACTATTTTGGGATGATGGGAGGGAATGCCTGTGAAGGGCATCATTCTCGCCGGTGGCTCCGGCACAAGACTCTATCCTCTGACGAAGGTCACGTCAAAACAGTTGCTGCCGGTTTATGATAAACCCATGATTTATTATCCACTGTCAACGCTGATGTTAGCGGGGATCCGAGATATTTTACTGATCTCCACTCCCTCTGATACACCGAGGTTCCGGGAACTTCTGGGAGATGGGAGCCAGTTTGGCATCCGTCTGAGCTACGCAGTGCAGCCAAGTCCAGATGGATTGGCTCAGGCCTTCCTCATTGGCCAAGAGTTCATCGGGGATGAGCCCTGTGCCATGATTCTAGGAGATAACATTTTTTACGGAGGCTGGTTCAGAAAAAACTTGACAGACGCTGTGAAAAATGCACAAAACGGAGATGCCACCATTTTTGGCTACTATGTACGGGATCCTCAACGCTTTGGCGTTGTGGAGTTTGATAGCAAACGGACGGTCCTCTCTGTAGAGGAAAAACCAAGGAATCCCAAGTCTAATTATTGCATTACAGGGCTGTATTTTTATCCTGCCGGTGTGGCCCAGATGGCAGAACAGGTGCGTCCATCCCTTAGAGGGGAGCTGGAAATTACTACGCTAAATGATATGTACTTAAAACGTGGGCGACTGAAGGTGCAGATTCTGGGCCGTGGCTTTGCCTGGATGGATACCGGTACTATGGACAGCCTGATGGAAGCTTCTGTGTTTGTCCAGACGGTCCAGAACCGCCAGGGCGTAGTGATTTCCGCACCAGAGGAAATAGCTTATCACGAAAAATGGATTGACAAATACCAACTCATTGCTGCCGCAGAGGCTTACGGGAAATCTCCATACGGGGAGCATTTACGCCTGGTGGCAGAGGATAAAATATTTTTCTGAGAGGAGCCAATATGACGATATTCATAACTGGCGGTGCGGGCTTCATTGGCTCCAACTTCGTCTACTACATGCTGAAAAAGCACGATGACATTCTCCTGGTCAACCTGGACAAGCTGACCTACGCCGGGAACCTGGAAAACCTGAAGGGCGTGGAAGGGGACCCCCGGCACGTCTTCGTCCAGGGGGATATCTGCGACAAGGAACTGGTAACGTCCCTGTTCCAGAAGTATGACTTTGACTATGTCATCAACTTCGCCGCCGAGAGCCACGTGGACCGGTCCATAGCCAACCCGGAAATCTTCGTCCAGACCAACGTCATGGGCACCGTGAACCTCTTGCAGCGGGCCAAGGAGGCCTGGTACAACGCTGAGACCAAGAGCTGGAAACCGGGCAAGAAGTACCTCCAGGTGTCCACCGACGAGGTCTACGGTGCTCTGGGCGCAGAAGGCTTCTTCATGGAGACTACCCCCCTGTGCCCCCACAGCCCCTACTCCTCCTCCAAGGCCAGCGCGGATATGTTCGTCATGGCCTTCCGCGACACCTACGGCATGCCCGTCAACATCACCCGCTGCTCCAACAACTATGGCCCCTACCAGTTTCCGGAGAAGCTGATCCCTCTGATGATCAACAACGTGAAGCACCACAAGCAGCTCCCCGTTTACGGCGATGGTATGCAGGTCCGGGACTGGCTCTATGTAGAGGATCACTGCAAGGCCATTGACATGGTCTGCAACGGCGGCAAAATTGGCGAGGTCTACAATGTGGGCGGCCACAACGAGCGGCCTAATATCTTCATTGTGAAAACCATCATCGCCCAGCTCCACGACCGGTTGAATGACGAAGGCATCAGCGAAGACTTGATCAAGCACGTGGAGGACCGGCTGGGCCACGACCGCCGCTACGGCATCGACCCCACCAAGATCAAGAATGACCTGGGCTGGTATCCCGAGACCCCCTTCGAAAAGGGCATCGTCCTGACCATCGACTGGTACTTACAGCATGAGGATTGGATGAATAACGTAACCTCCGGCGCTTATCAGAAATACTACGAGGATATGTACCAAGCGAAGGAGTTGTAACAATCAAAAAGCAACCGTAATGGTCCCCATCGTGGTCCATTCCGGTTGCCTTTTGTATTTTCCTAAATTATTTGAGGCTGTCCAAGAGCTTTATTTTACCGTCAGGGACAGCACCTGGCCGGTCTTATCGTCGAGGACAATCGTGGCAGTTTCCTGGTAGGACATGACCCCGTCCTCGGCCACGGCTTTGGCCTTAGACTTGGACAGGCCTCGGATGGTTTCCAGATCCTTATCGTAACCCTCCAGCTTGCCGTCTTCCAGGGTGTAGACGGCTACGGTATAGGTGATTTCGTTGGAAAGGAATTTCCTGTAGGCGCTCTCCACAATGGTGACGGCGGTCTCCGGGTCCAGGTTTTCGCTGCTTGCCAGGACCTGAGTCATCTGGGTGTTCTTCTCATACCGCTCCTCGGTGGAATATTTGGCGGAAAGAGAAGTGGTTTTGTAGTAGTAGCTCAGGTAGCCGAAGACGCAGCCGATGCCCACAACCAGGAGCACCGCCAGGGTGGCAACCTGCTTGCCGGTGAATTTCAGCTCTTTTTTGGCGTCGCTGCCGGAATAGGTAAGGCCCAGACGGGCGGTGATGGGTAGCATGATAGAGAGAAATAGGGCCAGCAGGAAGCTCTCAATGGGGAACATGAGGATATTCTTGACGATGCTGGGCATAGCAAGCAGGAGTGTATACTGCTTGCCGCCCATGTAGAGGGCGTAGTAGGCCATATAGATAGGGGTTTGCAGTACAATATTGATGAGCAGATTGATGGCAAACCGGCTCAAAACCACCCGGGTGGTGGTCACCTTGGCACGGTAGAGAAACAGGGCGAAGACCACAGAGCCGCCGATCTCTGTCAGAATGAAGGGGAGAAAGTAGACACCGTCCGGGCGGATGATGTAGCCCAGTACGTCCGTAATCGCGGCGCAGATGGCAGCCATGACAGGGCCGAAGACCATTGCGCCTAAGGCATTGACAAAGTAGCCGGTGTTGATCCGCAGAGTCGGTGTGATGGGAATGGAGACCTGCTTCATCACCAGCCGCAGGGCGATCATCAGGGCGGCAAAGACCAGCATGTGGGTGTCCTTCAGCTCCGCGGCGGCGTCACGCCAATAGGCCTGGGAAAAGGGGTGGGGATAGAGTGCGGTGGATTTTTGGTTGTTGGACATGAAAAAGTACCTCCTTTGTTGTAGCGGTGACGAGACCAGGGACCCGGCAAACAAAAACCCCAGCGGAAAATACCGCCGGGGAGAAAGTATACCGAGTAAACCGCAAGGCGCATACGTCACCTAACGGAGTATCGTTGCTACATAAAAGAAGGCAAACCCTCGATTATGGCGCAGCGGGTGCGGAGATCCCATCGCGGACACAGGTCCTTCGTCTGTCACACAACTCCCCATCTTGACAGCACTTCACGCAGGGTCTCCTACTCTGTTCGCCAATCAGTATACACGTATTGATTGAAAAAGTAAAGGAAAATTTTAGGATTTTTTGAATTTTTTTGAGTGATGCCGGTCCTGCGGAAAAAGCACCGGATCCGGGGACGGTTTCGTGGGATTTCCGCATTCCGAGGGGCTAGAATAGGAGGTATCTTTTACCGGGGGAGGAAGGGCAATGCAGTGCCAGAAGCTGAAGACCTATATGGAGACCGGGAGGGTCGTCTTTCTGCCCATCCGGGCTATCCGGCCAAATCCCATGCAGCCGAGGCGGGTGTTTCGGCCAGAAGCCCTGGACGAGCTGGCAGAATCCATCCGGGCCCATGGGGTGCTGCAGCCACTGTCCGTTCGACGTACAGCAGGGGGCTATGAGCTCATCGCCGGGGAGCGGCGGCTTCGGGCGGCGGCCCAGGCGGGACTGACGGAGGTGCCCTGCATCCTGCTGCAAATGGACGACCAGGAGTCCGGTATTGCCGCCCTGGTAGAAAATCTCCAACGGCAGGATCTGGACTTTGTGGAGGAGGCTATGGGCATTGCCGCGCTGATGCGGGCCCAGAATCTTTCCCAGGAGCAGACGGCAAGGCTCCTGGGAAAGAGCCAAAGCAGCGTGGCCAACAAGCTGCGGCTCCTGCGCCACGGGGAGAAGATCCTGGATGCCATCCGGGAGGCGGGGCTCACGGAGCGCCATGCCCGGGCTCTGCTGAAGCTGACGGGAGAGGCAGAAAAGCAGGAGGCCATCGGCTATATTGCGAAGAACGGACTCAGTGTGGCGGCTGCCGAGCGTTACATTGAAACCCTGCTGTCCCGGAAAACGCCCCAAAAACGGCAGACCAACCTGGGAAATTTCCTCAACAGTCTGACGGATTCCCTTGCAAAGATCCAGCGCTCCGGCATTCCGGCGGTATCGGAGCGGCGGGAGACGGAAAACCAAATTGTTTTGACCATCACCATTCCCAAAACCTTTGAAAAGTGAAAAAGTCCTTGACATATGCTTCCATTTTGCGCATAATACAAGGAGAGAAAATATGGAAGAAAATTTCGGTTTTCTTCGGAAACACACATAAGGAGCATATGCTATGAAAAATGCCGTAGCAAAGTGGGTCGCAATCGTCATTGCGGTGATCCTGATGCTGGCAGTGGCGGCAGGCGCGTTTTTTACCCTGGAGCGATTTGTTGTTGTAGAGGGGCATCTGTACAAGCGGAACGAATCCGCGTTGGACCTGCGGGAGCGGGAGGTGACCTGCTCTGCCTACGATACGCTGAAGAAAAAACTTCCCGGATGTACCATCCTGTGGAATGTTCCCTTCCAGGGGGAGAAATACCCCAGTTTTACCTCGGAGCTTACCGTGGAAACCCTGACGGATGAGGATGTGGAGATTTTGGATTACTTTCCTCAGCTGGAGGTGCTCCAGGCCCAGGACTGCCAGGATTATCCCCAGCTCATGGAGGTGGTCCGGCGCAAGCCCGGCTGCCAGGTGAATTATCACGTGCAGATCGACGGCCGGACCTACGACCAGTCCGCGGCCACGGTAAAGGTGACGAAGCTGACTCAGGAGGATGTGGATGCGATGGACTACCTCCCCAAGCTTCACACCGTCAACGCCCAAAAGTGCTATGACTATGTGCTGCTGCTGCAGCTCCAAACGGATCATCCGGACTGGAATGTGAATTTCAGTATGCGCATTGGCGGCCAGGTGGTGGATCTCACGGCGACTGCTCTGACGGTGACGAATGCCACCGCCCAGGAGCTCAGCGGCGTCATTCCGGCCATGAAGAATCTGAAGACCGTGGACATCACCAACCCCCAGGCCACAGGGGAGGAGCTGCGTCAGCTGCGGGAGGACTACCCCAATGTGACCATCCGCTGGAGCATTCAGGTGGGGGACCGTATCGTGCCTGAAACCGCGGAAGAGGTGGACCTGACGGGGCTGAAGCTCACGAGCACCGAAGAGGCGGCACGCTATGCCTCCTGCTTCCCCAATATTACCAAGCTGAACCTGACCGACTGCGGCCTGGACAACGAGACTCTGGCCGCCTTCCGGGAAGAAAAGCGGGCGGAATACAAGGTGGTCTGGACGGTGTACTTAGGCTCCATCTGCAAGGCACGGACGGATGATACGAAATTTATGCCCCTGACCCAGGGCGACGGCTATTTCCGGGACTGGAACGCCGTGGATCTGAAGTACTGCGAGGATATGATCGCCATTGACATCGGCCACTCCCGGGTGCGTAATATCGACTTCGTGGCGTATATGCCTCACCTGAAGTACCTGATTTTGGCGGACACCGATGTCCGGGACCTGACACCTATCAGCAATTGCAAGGAGCTGATATGGCTGGAGCTGAGCTGGTGTGCCATTGAGTCCTACGAGCCTCTGCTGGGCTGCACCGCCCTGGAGGATGTGAACCTGAGCCGCACCTTTGCCGATCCGGAGCCTGTCAAGAAAATGACCTGGCTGAAAAATCTCTGGTGCATGGAGCGTGGCAACGGCGTTGTCTACGAGTGGACACAGGCCCTGCCCAACACCCATGTGGTGGGTATCGGCACCGATGCCATCGGCTACGGTTGGCGGAAGCTCCCCAACTACTACAAGATGCGGGACGCTTTGGATATGTATTATATGGATTGATCACCTTCCTGTAGGGGCGGCTATTAGCCGCCCGTCTGGCTTCCGAGATTGAGCGCTTGATTTCAGCGTTCCGTTCCGAAAGGCTGGCGGGCGGCTGGCAGCCGCCCCTGCGAATTTGAGAAATGAAGTTGGAGGCTGGGTATATGGAAAGAGGGAAAAGAGTCACCTGGGTGGATACGGCCAAGGGCTGGGGGATGCTGGCCATCATCCTCTCTCATGTGATGACCGGGCACCCGGTTTCCCGGTGGCTTTATACCTTCCACGTGCCTTTGTTTTTCTTTCTGTCCGGGTTCCTTTTTCGGGCAGACCGGCCCTGGGGGGACTTTTGGAAAGGGAAGCTTCAAAAACTGCTGCTGCCTTATTTCGCGCTGGCCCTGCCCATCATCCCGGCGGAGGCGGCTTTGGCCGGGACCTCGGCGGGCTTTTGGGAACGGGTGGGGGAGATGAGCCTGGGAGTGCTGGTCCAGCGGCGGCTGTGGCCCATTTGGTTTCTGGCTTGCCTGTTCCTGCTGGAAATTCTGGCTTACCGGCTGCTTCGGCTGGTCAAAAAGCCGGTGCCTCTGGCGCTGACGGCGGCTGCTATGGGGGCTGTGGGCGTTCTTTACGCAAAGGCGGGGCTGCCTGTGCTACCCTGGAACCTGGATGCCTGCTTTGGGGTCATGCCCTTTTTTGTTGGGGGATATCTGCTGAAAGACAGCCCGAAGGCTCTGTCCTGGCTCCAAAGTGGAAAGACCAGACCCATTGCCTTCGGGCTGCTGACCGCCGGAAATCTGGTTGTTGCCTTCACGGTGGTGAAGGGAATGACTGCCGGCATGGACGTATTCAAGAATCAGTATGGCAGCCCCCTGTGGAGCTACTTCGGGGCCTTCTGCGGCATCGGCGCGGTGCTCCTTGCCTCTCAGTGGATAACAGCGAAGCCTATCCGCTATCTGGGCCGGAACAGCCTGATCTACTTTGTCTGGCACCAGACCCCGGTGATCACGGCCATTTATGTCTATTTCCCGAAGCTGGGGATACCCATGGAGAACTTCCCCAACCGGCTTGCCATGCTGGGGGAGAAGAGTCTGGAACTGGCACTCATTTTATTGGTGCTGACGCTCCTCAATGAGCTGCTGCTTCGGTCAAGACTCCGCTGGGCGCTGGGAAGATAACCCCCAACCTTCCCCTGGGGGAAGGTGCCGCCCCGGCGGCGGATGAGGGGCGGCACAAACTTAGGTCTGCTTCTCGCCCCACACCCGTCAGGGCTTTGCCCTGCCACCCTCTCCCGGGAGAGGGTTTATAGCGGGAGCTTTACGGAAAACGTGGTCCCATCCTCCCCGCTGCCAGCCTGGACGGTGCCTCCCAGCTTTGTGACCATTTCCTTCGTAATTGCCAAACCCAACCCGTGGCCGCCGGTCTTTGACTGGCGGCTTTTGTCGCTGCGGTAGAACCGATCGAAGACATGGGGCAGGTCCTCCTGAGATATGCGGGTGCTTCGGTTGCGGACCTCCAGGATCGCGTGGCGGCGGGAACGGGTAAGGGTTACCAAGACCTGGCCGCCCCTGGGCTCGTATTTGATGGCGTTTTCCATCAGGCTGGCGGCAATCCGCTGTAGGTAGTTTTCGCTGGATATTCCCAGAAGGCTGTCCGGCAATTCCGTGTCCAGGGCCACGCCTCGCTCGTAGGCAACGGATTCCAGCTCCAGGGCGGCCTTCATCACCACGGAGGCGATATCCACCTGGGTTAGCTCCAGAGGCGCTTCCGGACGCTCTACGTCCGCCAGGGTCAGCATTTCTCCGATGAGCTGCTGCATCCGTTTGGCGGCCTGCTGGGTGCTGTCTGTCCACCGGGACAGGGACCCTACCCTTGCCTCCGGGTTTTCCCGGAGGATGCTGTTGTTGGCGAGGATCACGGACAGGGGGGTTTTCAGGTCGTGGGAGGCATCGGCCACAAACTGCTTCTCCCGCCCCATGGCTTCCTCCATGGGCCTTGCGGCCACCTTGGAGAGCTGGATGCTTAACGGTATTTTTTCCTCGGTTTATGGCAGCTCCTTGACTTTTGGAGCCTTTTGTATTACAACTTTGGTATCCTTGAGTCTGGGGGCCCTGCTGGCCTTTGCCTACAGCCGGGAGAAGCACAGCAGCGGAAGCCTGACAAGGAGCCTGCTGGTGCTGCCCTTCCTGGTCCATGTGGTGATTTTGCTGGTCAACGGCAACCTGGGGGCTGGTGTGGCGGTGGCGGGAACCTTCAGCCTGGTCCGGTTCCGGTCCGCCCCCGGCTCTGCCCGGGATATTGCGGTGATCTTCCTGGCCATGACGGTGGGTCTCGCCTGCGGCATGGGCTATGCCGCTCTGGCGGTGCTGGCGGCGGTGATCGTCTGCGCTGTGCTGCTGATCCCCGGACAGAATACCGCCCAGGAGGCGGACCGGGTCCTGCGGGTCACGGTGCCGGAAAACCTGGACTATATGGATTTGTTTACGGATCTGTTTGCAGATTTTACGACCCAGGCCCAGCTGACCCGGGTGAAAACCGTCAATATGGGCAGCCTCTACAGCCTGGAATACCAGGTCCGGCTGAAGGAGGCCGCAAAGGAAAAACAGCTGCTGGATGCCATGCGCTGCCGCAACGGCAATCTGGAAATATCCAGCGGACTGCCCGCCGAACCCAAGGACGGGGAGCGGTTGTAAATCCAAAACCTTCCCTTGGGGAAGGGGGACCGCCCCGGCGGTGAATGAGGGGCGGAACCGGGTCGGTTCTGCGTGCCGCCCCACACCCGACCCGGCTTCGCCGGGTCACCCTCTCCTGGGAGAGGGTATCAAATAGGAGGTAAAGTTTATGCGTTTTCCATATCAAAAACCCCTGGCCCTGGTTCTGGGCCTGTCCATGGTCTGCCTCTCCGGCTGCGCCGCGGCGGACAAGACATCCGCCGTCTTTACCCAGACGGCTCAGACAGCGCAGGTTTCCCAGACGGCCGAAACCGTCACCACGGCAGATGCGGTGAAACTGACCTTCTCCGACACCGCCGTCAGCGGCTCCGGGGCCGGGGTGGAGATTGACGGCACCCATGTGTCTATTTCCAAGGCCGGTACCTATGTGCTTTCCGGCAGCTGCGCCGACGGCAGCGTCACCGTGAAGAAGGGCACCACCGGGGTAACCTTGGTGCTGGAGGATCTATCCCTTACCGCTTCTGACTGGGGAGCCATTGCCTGCAACAAGGGCACTCAGGTCACCATTCAGGTAAACGGCGCCTGCATCCTGGCGGACGGGGAGCAAAACAACGATGAAAATGACCCGGACAATCAAAACGCGGAGAATGCCGTCATCAAGTGCAAGGACGGCTCCCAGGTTGTCCTCTGCGGTACCGGCAGCCTGACCGTTACCGCCAAGGGGAAAAACGGCATTAAGTCCGGCGCGGATTCTGAGGACGGGGAGGCCAGCCTGACGATCCAGGATCTGACACTGACTGTTGACGCCCCCGTCAACGATGCCATCAACGCGGAGTCGCTGCTGGACATTCCCAGCGGCAGCCTGACCGTCAACGCCGGGGACGATGCCATCCACAGTGACTTGACGCTGAACATTGGAGCCGAAGGCCAGGAAGGGCCTACCGTTGATATCCAGTCCTGTTACGAAGGGCTGGAGGGAGCCTGTGTCAATATCTACTCCGGTGACATCACGATCCGGTCCACGGATGACTGCATCAACGCTGCCGATCCGGATCTGAAGGACGTGACCTTCGCCTTGAATATCTACGGCGGCAAGATCGATGCCTATACCTCCGGCGGTGACGGCTTCGACTCTAACGGGGACCTGACCGTCTCCGGCGGCATTGTCAGCGTATGGACCGCCAACGCGGCGGATAACCAGCCTCTGGATGCCGACGGCACCGTTACCGTCTCCGGCGGTACGGTTTTGGCAGCCGGCGGCAGTTCCGGCATGGGACTGAGCCTCCAGGCGGACCAGCCTTGCTTGCTCTTCGGCGGCTCCGGCGGCATGGGTCAGGGGAGCGCCCTGGCGACGGCGGACAGCGCCTTTGCCATTACGGATGCCTCCGGCAGCACCCTCTATGAGGGCACAGCAAAATGCAATGCCTCCTATCTGTTCTTCTCCTCTGATCGGCTGACAGAGGGCGAGAGCTGCACCTTGGCCTCCGGGGATAGCCAGACTGGGGCAGAGGTTCAAACCGGAGCGGTTACTTCCGGTATGGGCGGATTTGGCGGCGGTCACGGCGGCATGGGGCGGCCGGATGGGGACCGGAGGAATACTGACGGAGAAAGACCGGACTTTGACGGAAAGACTCCCCCGGAGGGCAATCCTCTTGACGGAAAGATGGACGGCGGCCAGCAGCCCCCGGATCAGAAATGAGACGGCGCTTTTTCTGCTGGCTTCTGCTGGCCGGCCTGATCCTCTCCCTGCTCACCGGCTGCGAAGCCCAGGAGCAGGGCAGTACCCTGACAGCGGACATTCTGAAAATCGGCAAGGCGGACTGCACCCTCTTTCAGGAGGGAGAGACCAGCTACATGATCGATACCGGTGAAGCGGAAAACGCCCCCAGAATTCTGGAGGCGCTGAAGGAAAAGAATGTGGATCATCTGGATGCCCTGATCATCTCTCATTTCGATAAGGACCATGTAGGCGGCGCGGCCCAGATCCTGGAAGCCGTTACGGTGGACAGGGTCATTGAGCCGGACTACTCCCCGGAAAACCCGGAGGCGGAGGCCTATGTGTCCTACCGTCAGGCTCTGGAAAAATGCGGTGTGGCGGTGATGAAGGTCAGTGACAAACTGGAATTGACCCTGGGGACGGCAAGCCTCACCCTCCTGGGCACCGGCGGAAGGGCCTACGCCAAGAATGGGGACAACAACGCCTCCCTCTTGGTGTATATTACCCACGGGGGAAATCGCCTCCTCTTCACCGGGGATGTGGAAAAGCAGAGGATCCAGGATCTGCTGTCCGCAGGTGTGACCTCCTGTGATTTTTTGAAGGTCCCCCACCACGGGCGGTACAACAGCGCCCTGCCGGAATATTTCCAGGCCCTGGGCATGAAAACCGCCGCCATCACCTGCTCCAATAAAAATCCGGCGGATGCGGAGACCCTGGCGGCCCTGGAGAGCCTGGGCTGTAAGGTGTATGAGACCGTGAACGGGGATGTTAGGGTCACAAGCAGTGCCTCCGGGATTCGGGTCAGCCAAAGGTAAACAACCCTGCCCTCTCCTGCTTGGAGAGGGTGGCCCGCAGGCCGGGTGTGGAGGGGACCCTTGACGACAAAGAACGGACTACGTTGAATGGAAACAAGGAACGACTCACTTCGTGGATCGTTTCCATTCGGCGTAGTCCGTTTTTTATTTTTAGAAGTCTGGCAAACTGTATTACAATTTATCCGAATATTGATAAATTGGAGGCATGCATCATGGAATACGGGTATATCCGAGTTTCAACACGGGAGCAAAACGAGCAAAGGCAGTTGATTGCCATACGGGAATTTGGGATTGCTGAAAAGAGAATCTACATGGATAAGCAATCTGGCAAGGATTTTGAACGTGAAAACTATAAAAGAATGGTCCGAAAAATGAAAAACGGCGATACGCTTGTGATAAAAAGTATCGACCGCTTGGGGAGAAACTATGATGAGATATTGGAGCAGTGGAGGATTATTACAAAAGAAAAGCAGGCGGCTATTGTTGTGCTGGATATGCCCCTGCTGAACACCAGACAGAGTCGGGACCTGACAGGTACGCTTATTGCTGATATCGTTTTACAGCTGCTGTCATATGTGGCACAAACGGAGCGGGAGTTTATCCGACAGCGGCAAGCGGAGGGAATCGCGGCGGCGAAGCAGAACGGTGTGCATTTAGGTCGAAAGCCAATAGAACGGCCTGAGTCATTCCATGTACTGAGGGTACAGTGGATAAATCATGAAATATCCGCAAGAATGGCTGCAAAACGGCTGGGAATTACACACAGCACATTTTTAAGATGGGCAAGAGAATGTAACGGATAAAAAGGTACAGTTTGCTAACCGGACAAAATACACCAAATATAACGTGCATTTTAGTATACCTCATAGACAAATTATTTGCAAGTACAACCGGATGATAAACTGTAGGTTATCATCCAGTCGGCAGGTGCTATTATACTGAGACAAATTACCCAATCATATTTTCAGAGAAAGGGTAATCTATGAATGCAAAAAAAATTCTTCCTGAGTATGTAAAGGTCTGTCTTGAAGTGACTTTCCTGTTGGGGGTACTTGCCCATGGTATGGCACTTGTCAACAAGTTCTGCCTTGCGGACGAAGCAGCCTATCTTTTTTCAGTAGGCTCTACGACGGTTTCTGGCCGTTGGTTTTTAGGGGTGATCGGCGCATTTGTACGATGGTTCTTTGGATCCCCAAACTTTAGCCTGCCCCTGACAGGAGGACTGCTGACGATTCTACTTACAGGTCTTTGCAGTTGTGTACTTGTCAGCTGGATGGGGCTGAAAAAGAAAATCAGCTGGATACTGATCAGTGGTTTGATGATTACGTTTCCAATCATGCCATGCCTATTTTTCTATCATTTTACAGCACCTTATTACATGGCGGGGCTGCTGCTGATTTTTCTGGGTGGGGCGATTTTGTGTCGAAACCGGAATATTCAGGCATTTGTGGGGAGTGTTGTGCTTGTCTGCCTGGGACTGAGCATTTATCAGGCCTTCGTCTCCTTATTTTTGAGCCTTTTACTTATTTTCTTTTTTAGTGAGGTTACAGAAGAGAATGAGTGGACAGCGTCAAAACTTCTTCGGGAAATCCTATGGTTTTGCGGTGCCTGTGTTGCCATTGCGCTGATGTATCTGCTTAGTGTGAAAATCTCCAATTTCCTGAATCATACAGAACTATTGGATTATAAAGGCATTTCCAGTATGGGCTCCGCCAGTATCTCTGACTATGTTGGCAGAATCAAGTTGGCGCTGTATTTGTATCTGTTTCCCAATAAAAGTGACCGATATGCGTTTTTGTTTCCGTACAGGCTGGCCGACTGCTATTTTCTGGTAATTGTGTGCAGCGCCCTCCTAATAAGCTGGACTGCACTGCGACAGCGAAAAACGCCTCTAAAAATGGTAACGATTCTACTCATATTGGCATTTTTCCCATTTGCGTCAAACTTTATCTATATTGCCTGCGATGCCTCCGATATTTATACACTGGTGCTGTTTGGCCAGCTGGCACCGTTTTTACTCCTTGTATGTCTGGCAGACTGGCTGCTGCCGTCTGCACTGTATCGTTCCGAATGGAAAAAGCTGGTTGAGACAGTACCGGTTCTGCTGTTATCTGTGTTTTGCCTATACTCTGTACGTGTGGATAACGCTGTTTATACGGAAGCTCAATTAGCTCAAACCAGAAGCCAGGCATATTTTAATGGAATTGTAACGCAGGTCAAGAGTACATCGGGTTACACAGCCAACTCCCATGTGGCTTTTGTGGGGGATCCTGTCAGTGCTACGAATGCTGTGTTTCGGCGTATTGATGGCTTTGCCCAAATTAGTATTTTCCCGCTGACTTATAGTGACAATCCATTCTGTGTTTCCTATCACGGTTGGCAGGAGTATATTTCCCTGTGGTGCGGCTTCAGCCCTGTTTATGAAGATGGCGCAGAGTATGCGCAGCTCCCTGAGGTACAGGCCATGCCCGATTATCCGGATAGTGGCTCTATAAAAATGGTCCATGATGTGGTCATTGTAAAACTCAACGACGAGATTGGATAACAAGAAGGCCCCGCATGATTGTGGCTGTGCGGTAGCAAGCCGCAGCAATCATGTGGGGCTTTCCTAACTAACTCCGACTCTCCGGCAGTCCGAAGCTTACGGCGATGGCGTCATCCACCATGGACATCTGTTTATCGTCCAGTCTGCCCATATGTTCCCGGAGACGGCGCTTGTCGATGGTGCGGATCTGCTCCAGGAGGATCACGGAATCCTTGCTGAGGCCTACGCTGCCGCCGGCGATGTTGATGTGGGTGGGAAGACGGGCTTTTCCCGTCTGGCTGGTGATGGCAGCGGCAATGACCGTGGGGGAGTGGCGGTTGCCGGTGTCGTTTTGTACGATGAGCACCGGACGGGTGCCGCCCTGTTCGCTGCCCACCACCGGTGACAGGTCGGCATAAAAGATGTCACCGCGTCTGACTGTGCTGTCCATATCGATTCACACTCCGTGCTGTTCGTTTTGGACCGCGCTACGAAAGGCTCTTATGTAACGCGGCTGACAGTAGTTTCCCACGCTGGGGCGGAAAATATACCTTGCTTTGCCCCATTCTATGCGCCGGGATCCGACTCTGTTCGGAAGGAAGGGAGATCGACCGACAGTATTTTACTGCCCTTGTGGAGAAATTCAGCTCGGACCGGGATACCGTCGGCATTCAGCCACACATCTGCCAAAAGGTCCTCCTCCTGGAAGCCGTCCCGGAAGGTTAGTCGGGTCAGCTCCCCCTCGGCTCCCTGGGATAGAAGATTTCCGCCCCGAAGGACCCGAAGAAAGAGCCAGGGGGCGCTGACAGGGGAGAGCTGACCGTCTGCCAGCAGGGGAAAGAAAAGGGCCGTCCCATCAAAGGTCAGGGCACCTTTCCCCGCTTGGATGGTTCCCGCAATGCCTGCAATACTCTCCGGAGCCAAAACCTGGAAGGTCACGTCCCCCTGAGAAGAGGCCTGGCAGTCCAGGGTGAAAACGGATAGCGTGTCCCCATAGTCCGCTGTGATTTCCGCCTGAAATTGAAGATGATGGGCTTTCAAAACCCGTTGCCGCAGGGACATGGCGGCATCTTCCTCACTTTTACAGCCGGAGAGGAAGAGACAGAAAATCAGTAGAGCCCAGATTCGCTTCAAACGCATCCCGCCTTATTTCAGAAACTGCGGAAGAGCCTCCAATAGATCGGTGGGGAGCATGGCGTATTGTCCCAACCGCTCCGCACAGGCATCCCCGGCGCTGCCGTGGAGCCAGGCGGCACAGGCGGCGGCTTCTAAGGGCGCAAGACCCTGGCCCAGAAGCCCAACCAGGATCCCTGCCAGCACGTCTCCGCTGCCGCCGACGGCCATGCCGGGATTGCCGGTGGTGTTGCGGTAGGCAGTTATTCCGTCGGTAATGCAGGTCCGGTGGCCTTTTAGCAGGACAATGGATCCGCTTTCCCGGGCGGCCCTTTGGGCGGCGGCCATCCGGTCCTCCCCCACGGGGCCGAAGAGACGGGCAAACTCCCCATCGTGGGGTGTCAGCACTGTGGGCCAAGCCCTTCCGTGTAACACATCCATATGCCCGGCAAGCAGATTTATGCCGTCGGCATCCACCACCGCCGGGCACCGGGCATTTTCAAGTAGGGCAGTCAGCACCCGGAAGGTCCCTGGGCTTTGCCCCAGGCCGGGGCCAATGAGCAGAGCGTCCATTTTGGGGAGCCGCTCCAGGATCTGCGGAAGGGCATCTTCGCTGAGCATCCCGTCCTTCTCCGGCAGGGGGAAGATCACGGGTTCGTTGAGCTTCACGGCCTCAATGGCATAGATGCTCTCCGGCACCCCCAGGTATACAAGGCCGGCCCCGGCCCGGAGAGCACCCATGGCCGCGAACCAGGCGGCTCCCGTAAAGCCCCGGCTGCCGCACAGCAGCAAAAGATGCCCGAAGTCACCCTTGTGGGCGTTGCTGCTACGCTGGGGGAGAAGAGAACGCACCTGTGGTAAATCCAATTCCCGGATATCCATGTTACAGCCCATAGAGCGCGGTGTACTTCTTCGTCAGGTAGTCGGTGTAATACTTGGGGTCGAACGCTCCGCAGACCTCCCGGAAGAGGGCACCGGGCTTGCGGAAGCTGGCGTAGCGGTGGATATGGGCCCGGAGCCATTGGGTGACCTGGCTCAGATCGCCGTTGGCGACGGGACCGAATACATCCCCCAGATCCTGTTCCATGACGCTGAGCATCTGGGCTCCGTAGGCGCTGCCAAGGGCGTAGCTGGGGAAGTAGCCGATGCCGCCGAAGGACCAGTGGGAGTCCTGAAGGCAGCCTTCCCTGTCGCTGGGCACATCCAGACCCAGATACTCCTTGTAGAGCTTGTTCCAGGCCTCCGGCAGGTCCTTTATGGCCAGGGTCCCGGCAATGAGCCGCTTCTCCAGCTCATAGCGGACCATGATGTGCAGGCAGTAGGTCAGCTCGTCCGCTTCGGTGCGGATGAGGCTGGGCTGGGCTCTGTTGACGGCCCGGTAGAACATCTCCTCGGTGACGTTTTCCAGCTGCTGGGGGAAATGCTCCTTCACATAGGGGAAAATGGCATGGACAAAGGCCGGGGAACGGCCGATGATGTTCTCGTAAAACCGGCTCTGGCTCTCGTGGATGCCCATGGATACGCCGCCGGAAAGAACGGTGTAGTTGTAGCAGTCGTCACAGCCAAGCTCATACAGGGCGTGTCCTCCCTCGTGGATCACGGAGTACATATTGGATGCCAGACTATGGGGGAGATAATGGGTGGTGATCCGCACGTCCCGGTTGTTGAAGTTGGTGGTGAACGGGTGCTCAGTTTCGGCAATGCCGCAGTATTTCCGGTCCAGACCCATGACCTCCATCAGATAGTCAGAGAATTCCCGCTGCTGGGCCACCGGGTACTCTTTCCTCAAAAAGCTGTCATCGATTTGAGGTGCGGCCTGGATTTTTTCCACCAGGGGTACAATGGCCTGCCGGAGCTGGGCAAAGAAGGGGTCCAGGGTCTTCTGGTCCAGGCCCTCTTCAAATTCGTTCAGCAGGGCATCATAGGGGTCCATGTCCGGATTATAGTACCCAGCGAATTTCCGGCAGTCAGCCACGATTTTTTCCAGATAAGGGGCGAAGGAGACAAAATCATTGGCGGGCTTGGCCTTGTGCCAGGCTGCCTGGGCCTCGTTCAGAAGAACCGTGTGGCGGATGTATTCCTGGGCGGGGATCCGCTGCATCCGGTCGTAGTCCTTTTTGAGGACCTCCAGCTCCCGGGCCTGCAGGGGTGTCAATTCCTCCAGGTGGTCCGAAAGATACCGGTAGAGTTCTCCGTTTTTGGGGTCGGCGGTGAGCTGGTAGGTCAGCCCGGAGAGAATCTCCATGGTCTGTCCCCGGCCCTCCCAGGAGCCCTCAGGGGCGGCGGTGGAGGCATCCAATTCCAGAACGCCGGCGGCGTGGTTGTAGGCGGCTAGGGTTTTCTGGAGCTTGTCAAAATCCTCCAGAGCTTGGGATAAATTTGTGTATGCCATAGGGAATCGTCCTTTCCTTTGTATTCCGATGCTACCATAGCACGGGAAAGAGGCGGAGTCAAGCAAAGAAAATCCTTGCAAAAGGACAGAAGATGTGCTATGATACCCCTGTCATATCCAAAAGCTGCGAATGGGCTGCCCCCTGTTGGTTTGCGATTTCAGAGAGAGCGGGATGGTGGGATCCGCTTACGTGCAACGGTGCGGGCCTTCTCCCAGGAGCCGCCGCCTGAACGGGGAACCAAAGTAGGAGCGGTCGGGTGACGCCGTTATCCGTCTTGGGCGTGTCTGCGTCCGAAGAGTGTGCCGTTTTGTCGGCAAAGTGCGGGTGGTACCGCGGAAGGAATGCCTTTCGTCCCGGGAGTGTGGGATGATGGGCTTTTTTTATACCATAAACACCTTTCTATTCAGGAGGAGAAATTTATGAAAGAACAACTGGAAAGCATTCGCCAGCAGGCCCTGGCGGCCCTGGAGGATGCGGCGACTCCGGCGGCTCTGGAAGAGCTGCGGGTAAAGCTGCTGGGCAAGAAGGGCGAGCTCACCGCCGTCCTGAAACAGATGGGCAAGCTCTCCGCTGAGGAGCGGCCCGTGATGGGCCAGATGGCCAATTCTGTCCGTGCTGCCATCGAGGAAAAGCTGGAGGAGCGGAAGGCCACCATCCACGCCGCCGCATTGGAGGCCAAGCTGGCCGCTGAGGCCATTGATGTGACCATCCCCGGGAAGGAATTCAACATCGGCCATCAGCACCCCATGAACCAGGTGCTCCAGCAGATCAAGGATACCTTTGTGGGCATGGGCTACCAGGTGGTAGAGGGCCCTGAGGTGGAGCTGGCGGACTACAACTTCACCCGGCTGAATATCGAAGAGGGGCACCCCTCCCGGGACCGCAGCGATACCTTCTACTTTACCGATGACGACTCCGTTCTGCTGCGGACCCAAACCAGCCCCATGCAGATCCGGGTCATGGAGAACGCCAAGCCTCCCATCTGCATCCTGGCTCCCGGCCGGGTATTCCGGAAGGACGAGGCGGATGCCACCCATTCCCCCATGTTCCATCAGATCGAGGGCCTGGTGGTAGCCGAGGACATCACCATGGGAGACCTGAAGGGTGCTCTCATCGGCATTATGCGCAAAATCTACGGTGAGAACGCCACCATGCGGTTCCGGCCCCATCACTTCCCCTTCACGGAACCCAGCTGCGAAATGGATATGCAGTGCCACAAGTGCCATGGCTCCGGGGAAATTGATGGTCAGGTCTGCTCCACCTGCCATGGAGAGGGCTGGATCGAGCTCCTAGGCGCCGGTATGGTCCATCCCACGGTGCTGGAGAACTGCGGCATTGACCCGGAGAAGTATTCCGGCTTTGCCTTCGGTATGGGCCTGGAGCGTATGGCTATGGGCCGACTGAAGATCAACGACCTGCGTCTGATCTTCGACAACGACGTTCGGTTCCTGAACCAGTTCTGAGGAGGGAAAGAAAATGAAACTGAACAGAAAATGGATCAATGAAGAATTCGTAGACCTCCATGAGGTTTCCGACAAGGAATTTGTAGAGACCCTGACGGTCTTCGGCCAGAAGGTGGAGACCTGGGAGCGGATGGACGCCGAAATCAAGAATGTGGTAGTGGGCAAGGTCCTCTCCATGGTCCGGCACCCCAACTCCGACCATATGTTTATCTGCCAGGTGGACGTGGGACAGGAAGCGCCTGTGCAGATCGTCACCGGTGCCCAGAATGTCCATGAGGGTGACCTGGTTCCCGCTGCCCTGCACAATTCCTGGCTTCCCGGCGGCGTTCACATCACCAAGGGCAAGCTCAGAGGAGAGGTGTCCAACGGTATGCTCTGCTCCTTTGGGGAGCTGGGCCTGACCCAGAATGATCTGCCCGGGGTCTTTGCCGACGGCATCTGGATCCTGGAGCCTGAGGCCGGAAAGCCTGGGGATGACATCAACCTGGTCATCGGCAATGACGACACTGTGGTGGATTTTGAGATCACCAACAACCGGCCGGACTGCTACTCCATCATCGGTCTGGCCCGGGAAACCGCAGCCGCCTTTGGCCGGCACATGAAGCATCATGACCCTGTGGTCCACGGCTCCGATGCCGGTTCCATCTTCGAGCACCTGGACGTGGAAGTCCCTGCCGAGAAGCTGTGCAACCGCTACACCTCCCGGATGGTTGCCAATGTGAAGATCGGCCCCTCTCCCAAGTGGATGCGTCAGCGGCTCCGTGCCAACGGCGTCCGGCCCATCAACAACATTGTGGACATCACAAACTACGTGATGCTGGAATACGGCCAGCCCATGCACGCCTTTGACTACCGCTATGTTTCTTCCGGAAAGATCCTAGTCCGGGAGGCCCAGGAGGGCGAGTCCATGACCACCCTGGAGGGCACCCAGAGAGCCCTGAAGCCCGGCATGCTGGTCATCGCCGATGAAACCAAGCCCATCGGTCTTGCCGGTATCATGGGCGGCCTGAATTCTGAGATCCGGGACGACACCAGGATGGTGGTTTTCGAGTCCGCCAACTTCGACGGCACCTCCATCCGCCAGACCGCTCTGGCCCTGGGTATGCGTACCGAGGCCTCCGGCAAGTTCGAAAAGCATCTGGACCCCATGCTGACGGTTCCCGCTGTGGAGCGGGCCTGTGAGCTGGTGGAGGAGCTTTCCTGCGGCGATGTGCTGGACGGCATGATCGATGTCATCAACTATGTGCCCCAGTCCCGGACCGTAAAGCTGGAGCCGGAGAAGATCAACCGCCTGCTGGGCACCGACATTTCCCGGGAGGATATGGTCAACTATCTGGACCTGCTGGAGATCCCTGTGGAAGGGGACAACATCCTGGTGCCCTCCTTCCGGCCTGACCTGATCCGCATGGCGGATATCGCTGAGGAAGTGGGAAGATCCTACGGCTACAACAAGATCCCCGTCACCGAGTTCAAGACCTCTACCCAGGGGGGCTACTCCAGAGAGATGAAGCTGGAGACCAAGGCCGGTACCCTTTGCCGGGCCATGGGCTACAGCGAGATCATCACCTACTCCTTCGTGTCCCCCGCGGTGTTCGACCAGATCCGGCTGCCCGCCGACAGCGTCCTGCGCAATGCCATGAAGATCCAGAATCCTTTGGGCGAGGACACCTCCATTATGCGGACCGTTGCCCTGCCCTCCATGCTGGAGATCCTGAGCCGGAACAATGCCTACCACAATAAGGCCGCCAAGCTCTACGAGGTGGCCAAGATCTACCTGCCCCAGCCGGGGGAGAAGCTGCCCCAGGAGCCCAAGATGCTGATGCTGGGCACCTACGGCTCCGGCGAGACCTTCTTCACCCTGAAGGGAGAACTGGAAGGCATCTTCCGGGCACTGCGGATGAAGAAGGCCGAGTACACCGCCGAGAAGAACAACCCCAGCTACCACCCCGGCCGCTGCGCCAGGATCACCGTTGACGGGGAGGAGATTGGCGTTATGGGCCAGGTCCATCCCCTGGTTGCCAAGAACTACGGCATTGATGCCGAGGTCTACTGCGCGGAACTGAACTTCACCAAGATGCTCTCTTTGATGCTGCCCGATCCCACCTATGTGCCGCTGCCCAAGTACCCCGCTGTCAGCCGGGACCTGGCTCTGGTCTGTGATGAGGAGGTCACCGTGGCCCAGGCGGAAAAGATCATTGCCGATGCCGCCGGAAAGCTGCTGCGGGATGTGAAGCTCTTTGATATCTACCGGGGCGTGGGTGTTCCCACCGGGAAGAAGAGCATGGCCTTCTCCCTGGAGCTCCGTGCCGACGACCGGACCCTGACGGATGCGGATTCTGAGGCTGTGACCAACAAGATCCTGGCAGCGCTGGCCGAAAAGCTGAACGCTACCCTGAGATAATTCCACAGGATTAAGGATCCCCCCTGCCGCATAAGGTTACGGCAGGGGGGATATTCTATGCGGATCGAACGGGATGTGCGGCTCGGGGAGCGGACCGTGGGCCGGGTCCAGGTGCAGACACAGGGACTCTACTATGTGGTTACCTGCCGCTGCGGCCTGTCGGGGGATACGGTATGGCGGCTGCAGGTATCCTGCGGGGACAGGCAAAGTGATTTAGGCGTTCTGGTGCCGGAAGGAGACTCCTTCTGTCTGACCACCCGCCGTCCGGTGAAATCCATCGGAGAAGGGAAGCTCCTGTTTTCCCTGAAGCCCAGCCACGAAAGCAAAGGGACAAAATTTGCCCCCATCTACCCGGAGGAGCCCTTCTCCTACATCCAGAGGATCAAGGATGCCTTTTTGGAGGAGCGGAACGGGCAGCTGGGAGCGGTTTGGAAGGAATAGTCCTTACCTTCCCCTGGGGGCAATGTCATCAACTTAAGGGATCTCAGTTTCTCTTCATATTGTTTGGATATTTCATGGATTTGTGCCTTTTTACATGTTCTGCGGAACGATTTGGGCGCACAGGGACCACAGACTTGGTAAGGCGAGCTACCATATGCGTATACAATCGTTCTCGCTTTGTCCAGGAAGAGGTTGTAAGCATTTCCACAACAGTTCTTTTCAGTTCAGAAATGGTCGCTGCAATATTCATTCTGTAGGCGTAGCGGTTTTCCGGCGTGGAATGTGCTGCTTCAATTTCTTCATGCAGCTCGTATTCCAGGACACCGGCCAAATTAGCCAGAAACATGGTTGCATAGAAATCCTGCAAAATCGCGATAGGAGAATAGCCGGTAAAGTTTTCAATTTCCAGCTTGTTCTTCACATCGTTATACTTGGTTTCAATACCCCAGCGCTTCTGGTAGGCCCACTTGAAATCATCCAAAGATATTTGAGGATCAAAGATATTTGTTGCTAAATACTCGGTATCTCCGTTAGGAAGTTGAATTTTCACGATACGAAGCTTCAGCGGCTCCTTCAGTTTCGCAAACTTGTACTCAAGCGTGTTGTCCTGCGCGGGAAGCTCCATAGAGCGCAGAAATTCCGTTGAACACCGCATAATGAATTTATGTCCGGCACTTATGATTGCCTCCATCAACTCAGCGGACGGATAGCCACGGTCCATGATAAATACCGGATTCGCTACCCTTGGCAGATGAAAAGACATGATCATGTCCTTCGCCGCGTCTCGTTCGCTGGACTTGCAATGCGCAAAGCGCGTATCCACAATCATGCCGTCGAGTAAATCGTACAGGCATGAAACAAGTGCCTGTACCTGCGGTGCGCCTTGGCTTGTCTGTGTCCCATAGAGTTCTGCCAGCTCATTCGTGCAGGGGAGATTTAACCGAGTACCATCAATTCCAAACAATTGATAGCCTTTCCAGTTGGATAATGCAGCTTTTTCATAGAAATCATCAACAACACTTAGAAAGAGCTCTTGATAAGCTTCCGGCTTGACCCGCTGCCTGCCCTTGGAAAAGGCCTGCTTGGAATATTCGATCTTTCCGTCTTTCTGCGTGTCAAAAAAAGTGTTCAATCCAGTCTGCAAACTGCTTTTCTGGCTCTGAATTGTCATTTGAATATAGTCGGTAAAGTCCATTTTGCGTCTCCTTGAAAAATCCATTTGCCGCATTGTTGATCTGCGGAGAAAGTATTCATCGTAGATAGTATGGCGGATATGGCGAATAATTTCAAGATATAAATGCAGGAATTTCACAGCAATCACTCCAAAATCAAAATATCATCTTGATTTTGGAGCCAATCCGGATTTGTCAATCGGCATTTTCACTAATATTTGCAGCTGTTTTTTGACACTTTGAAATGGAAACCTTAAGTTGATGACATTGCCCCGTAGGGGAAGGCTTCCTCCGGCGGGGGCTTCCCCCAGGGGAAGGTTGAGGGGAGCTACCTCTTGGACAGATTGCCGCTGATTTGCTCCAGGGCCGTCTGGGCCTCTTTTCGGGTCTGCTGCTGCTCTGCCAGGTCCGCCAGGCTGACCATGCCGCAGAGGCGGCCATTTTCCAGAATGGGGAGCCGCCTGATCTGCTCCCGGCCCATCAGCTCCGCCGCCTCGGCGGCGTTCATCTCCGGGCGGCCGGACACCACCCGGCCGGTCATGATCTGGCCTACGGTGGTTTTGGCCGGATCCCGGTCAGCCGCCAGGCACCGGGTGACAATGTCCCGGTCCGTAATGACCCCCCGGAGCCTTCCGTCGTAGCCGCAGACCGGCAGAGCGCCGATGTTATACCGGCTCAGGGCCCGGGCCGCCACCCCAACGGGTTCGTCGGGCCGGATGCGGACCACGGTCTTGCTCATGATTTCCCGCAGTGTCATGTCACATCACCTCGGAGGAAGTATTGCCCTTTTATCCGGGGAGTAAACAAAAACCCTCTCCTGGGAGAGGGTGGACCGGGCGTAGCCCGGGACGGGTGTGGGGCGGGGTAAGGTCGGTTCAAACCGGGCCCGGTTC
>OLGM01000320.1_pt1 | contig 33210 bp, 40 predicted proteins | sample 1606001 | NCBI WGS metagenome assembly OLGM01 (sample SAMN03283294) | human gut metagenome | biome: human-associated habitat; material: feces | host: Homo sapiens | place: Peru | collected 2012
TGCAAGGTTAAGTTGAAGAGACGGAGCCGAAGCGAAAGCGAGTCTTAATAGGGCGCTTTAGTATGATGCAATAGACCCGAAACCGAGTGATCTAGCCATGAGCAGGTTGAAGTTTTGGTAACACAAAATGGAGGACCGAACCGACGTACTAGGAAACGTGCGCGGATGACTTGTGGCTAGCGGTGAAATTCCAATCGAACTCGGATATAGCTGGTTCTCCCCGAAATAGGTTTAGGCCTAGCGTTGAATTTATCCCCTTGGAGGTAGAGCACTGAATATATGATGGCGGCACCTAGCTGTACTGAGTGTAATCAAACTCCGAATGCCAAGGTAAGAGTATTCAGCAGTCAGTGTATGGGTGATAACGTCCATACGCAAAAGGAAAAGAATCCAGACCGCCAATTAAGGTCCCAAAATATATGCTAAGTGGGAAAGGATGTGGAGTTGTCAAAACAGCTAGGAGGTTGGCTTAGAAGCAGCCATCCTTTAAAGAGTGCGTAATAGCTCACTAGTCGAGTGGCACCGCGCCGAAGATGTACCGGGGCTAAGCATATTACCGAAGTTGCGGATTCATACTTATGTATGAGTGGTAGGGGAGCGTTCTAACAGCGGTGAAGGTTGATCGTGAGGACAGCTGGAGCGGTTAGAAGTGAGAATGCCGGTATGAGTAGCGCAAGATGGGTGAGAATCCCATCCACCGTTTGCCTAAGGGTTCCTGGGGAAGGCTCGTCCTCCCAGGGTAAGTCAGGACCTAAGGCGAGGCCGAGAGGCGTAGTCGATGGACAACGGGTTTATATTCCCGTACCACCTATATAACTGATGGAATGACGGAGAAGGCTAGGAGAATCCAGTTATTGGATTCTGGTTTAAGCACAAAGGCTTGTATAAAGGTAAATCCGTATACGATACAGCTGAAGTGTGATGACGAAGGTAGTAGCGATACTACTGAAGTTCTCTGACGCCATGCTTCCAAGAAAAGTTTCTAGGGTTAATTATATAGGTGCCTGTACCGAGAACCGACACAGGTGGGCAAGGAGAGTATCCTAAGGTGAGCGAGAGAACTATGGTTAAGGAACTCGGCAAAATGACTCCGTAACTTCGGGAGAAGGAGTGCTCTAGCAATAGAGCCGCAGTGAATAGGCCCAGGCAACTGTTTACCAAAAACACAGGTCTCTGCTAAGTCGTAAGACGATGTATAGGGGCTGACGCCTGCCCAGTGCTGGAAGGTTAAGAGGAGAGCTTAGTGACGCATGTCGATTACGAAGGTTCGAATTGAAGCCCCAGTGAACGGCGGCCGTAACTATAACGGTCCTAAGGTAGCGAAATTCCTTGTCGGGTAAGTTCCGACCCGCACGAAAGGTGTAATGATCTGGGCACTGTCTCGACCATAGACTCGGTGAAATTTTAATACCTGTGAAAATGCAGGTTACCCGCGACAGGACGGAAAGACCCCGTGGAGCTTTACTGCAGCTTGATATTGGAATTCGGTTAATCATGTAGAGGATAGGTGGGAGACGTTGAGACTAGGACGCTAGTTCTAGTGGAGTCATCCTTGGAATACCACCCTTGATTGGCTGGATTTCTAACCTGGCACCGTGAATCCGGTGTAGGGACAGTGTCTGGTGGGCAGTTTGACTGGGGCGGTCGCCTCCTAAAGAGTAACGGAGGCGCTCAAAGGTTCCCTCAGAATGGTTGGAAATCATTCGAAGAGTGTAAAGGTATAAGGGAGCTTGACTGCGAGACCTACAAGTCAAGCAGGTGCGAAAGCAGGACTTAGTGATCAGGCGATTCAGTATGGAATGGTCGTCGCTTAACGGATAAAAGTTACCCCGGGGATAACAGGCTGATACCACCCAATAGTTCACATAGACGGTGGTGTTTGGCACCTCGATGTCGGCTCGTCACATCCTGGAGGTGTAGTCGCTTCCAAGGGTTGGGCTGTTCGCCCATTAAAGTGGCACGCGAGCTGGGTTCAGAACGTCGTGAGACAGTTCGGTCCCTATCCGTCGTGGGCGTAGGAAAATTGAGGAGAGCTGTTCCTAGTACGAGAGGACCGGAATGGACATACCTCTGGTGTATCTGTTGTAACGCCAGTTGCAGTGCAGAGTAGCTATGTATGGAATGGATAACCGCTGAAAGCATCTAAGCGGGAAGCCAACTTCAAGATGAGTTTTCCCATTTTTTATAAAGTAAGTTCCCAGAAAGACTATCTGGTTGATAGGTTAGAGGTGTAAGCATGGTGACATGTTGAGCTGACTAATACTAATAGAACGAGGATTTAATCCTATTTATTCTTAATTAAGAGATATCCACATTATCATGTTTTCAGGGAATAATTTTCCCATAAATTGGTAACGATAGCAATGAGGATACACCTGTTCCCATCCCGAACACAGAAGTTAAGCTCATTAACGCCGAAGATAGTGTAAGCGAAAATAGGTAGTTGCCAATTTTTTTTTGTATTCAAAAGCCTTAATTTCTGATGATTTTAAGGTTTTTTTCATGTTTTAGTTTTATTTAAAGTGTTCCAAATTTGTGCATGTTTCTATTTCATTTTTATAATTTTTAAAAACTTAAAATAATAAATGGTTTACTTTTAAATAGTTTTGTTTTATAATATCAATCAATACAAGATGAACCTAATTATGTTGAAAAAAAGAGAATTATTAGATATCATTAATGAAAATAAATACTCTATTGAACAAATAAAACAGCTTTATAATTTAACAAATAAACAAATCTTATTTTTATTAAAATATTTAAAAGATTATACTATATCAGAACAATTTGATTTAAATGGTAATTCATTCTTTTGTAGTGATTCTAATTCATATAATCAATTATATTATAAAGATAGGATTTTAGTCCCATTAGAAAGTAACAGAATGAATAGATTTTTAGTAATATCAGATTTACATTTTTATTCTAATGATTTGAATCAAGAGCAAAATAATAAAATAATGTGTAATGTTTATAATTATGCAATAAAAAATAGTATTCATTTGATTTTAATATGTGGTGACTTAATACATGGATATAATGATTCAATTATAAAGAAATTTGATCAACCATATAAATTTATAAATGATTATCCATATGATAAAAGTATCAATAATATTTGTATATTAGGAAATCATGATTATAATTTATACAAAGAGGGGTTAAATATAAAAGAAATACTAAATAATAATAGATTAGATTTTATATCATTAGATTATGGGAAAGGGATTGTGTCAATAGGTGATTTTAATATAATGTTAAGGCATGTAATAGACTTTAAAAATATAAAAAAAGATGAACAATGTTTTGATGATAATACATATAAAAATCTTGATTTAATATTAAGAGGGCATTCTCATATTTTTAAGACATATTCTGACATTATTAAGGTTCCTTCAGTTACGGGTGCCGGTGTAAGAAACGAAGAATTTATTTCAATCCCTCAATTTATAGAAATAGATTTAAGGCTCAATAAAGATAACAAACCAGAACATTATAAAATCAAACAAATATTGTCTTGTAATGCAAAAATTATTGGAGAGTATGAATATAATTGTAAGGTAAAATGCTTATAGAAATTTTGCCTTTTTTGTGAGATATTTTATGCTAAAAAAACACTTAAATTATCGAGGTTTGATTAGCTTCTATCTAGTTTTTATTTAAAATTAAAAATAAGTGATTAAAAGGTTTGTTTTTGCGCTTTGTTAATTTTTTTTTTAACTAAAAATATTTATAAAATATGCTAAATATCATTGTATTAATGATTTTTTTTTTGCTATAATATAATAGGTGATTGCAATGGAATATAAATATATATCAAAAAATGAAATGGATACAATTGAACTTGCTGAAAATATAGAATCAGAAAAATTTCCTAACATGATTATTTGTTTAGATGGTGAATTAGGTAGTGGAAAAACTATTTTTACTAAAGGAATTGCTAAAGCAATGGGTATAACTGAAACTATTACATCTCCTACTTTTACAATAATTAAAGAATATAATGGAGAGTTACCTTTATATCATATGGATGTATATAGATTAGATGGAAATACTGATGGTGTAGGGATTGAAGAGTATTTTGAAAAAGGTGGTGTTGTTGTTATTGAATGGGCAGCAACTATTAAAGATATTTTACCTTCAGAATACTTACATATTAAGTTTAAAGTTGTTGATGAAAATAAAAGAACTTTAATTATAACTCCACATGGAACAAAATACGAAGAGTTATGTGAGGCTGTTTTATGATATCCCTATTAATAGATACTTGTACTAAAAATGTATGTATTGCTTTATTTAAAGATAAAACTTTGATGGATAAAGTGGTATATTCTAATCAGATAGATTTGTCTAGTAATTTTATGGTTTTGATAAATAATATTTTTAGTAAAAATAGTGTAAAAATTGAAGATGTAGACAAATTTTTTGTAGCTGTAGGACCTGGTTCTTTTACAGGAATTAGAATAGGAGTTACTTGTGCTAAAGTTATGGCATGGGCTTTAAAAAAAGATGTTATACCTTTTTCTAGTCTTGAGCTTTTAGCAACAGTTGATAGTAATAATGATTATATTGTACCTTTAATTGATGCAAGAAGAGGTTATGTTTTTGCTGGGATATATGATAATCATTTAAATTGTATTATGAATGATGCTTATATAAAATTAGATGATTTATTAGAAAAAATTGAGAATGATAAATCAACTACGTATGTTTCTTTAGATAATTTTGATTTAGAGACAATTTTACCTGAGTACAATGTAAATAAAATAATTGAAAAACATTTCAATGATACTCCTATAAATCCTCATTCTTTAAATCCTAATTATTTGAAAAAAACAGAAGCCGAAGAAAAAAGAGAAAGTATAAATGATTAAAGAAATAACATCTAGTTCTCTCGAATTAAAAAAATTTTTAAATGAAAATAAAATAAGTATTATTGATAATGATCCCTTTTCTAAATTTATAGTTTACTTAGAAGATACCAAAATAATAGGTTTTTTAAGTTATTCGGTTATCTATGAAAGAGCTGAAATTAATTATATTTTTGTACTTGAAAGTTATCGTGGTAAAAAAATTGCTTCTAAGATGTTAAATTACATGATTAGTTCATGTAAAATTTGCGATAACATTACTTTGGAAGTAAGAGAAAGCAATACTATTGCAATATCACTTTACAAAAAGTTTGGATTTAAAGAAGTTGCAATAAGAGAGAATTATTATAATAATGAAGATGGTATTTTAATGATGTTGGTGGTGAAATAATGGAAGATATATATATATTAGCAATTGAATCTAGTTGTGATGAAACTAGTGTTTCAATTATAAAAAATGGCTGTGATGAAATAGGAACAGTAGTTTTATCACAAATGGATACTCATGCTAGTTATGGTGGAGTAGTTCCTGAAATTGCTAGTCGTATGCATATTGAAAACGTAACATTAGTAATAGAAGAATGTTTAAATAAATGTAATATGACTATGGATGAAATAACTGCTATAGCTGTTACTTATGGTCCAGGGTTAATTGGTTCACTTATGATTGGTGTGCAAGCAGCTAAGGCATTATCATTTGTTTATAAGAAGCCATTAATACCTGTACATCATATAGCTGGACATATATATGCAAATAATCTAGTTAAAAGAATGCAATTTCCATTAATTGCCTTAGTAGTTAGTGGAGGACATACTGAACTTGTTTACATGGAAAAAGATTACTCATTTAAAAAAATAGGTGGAACTTTAGATGATGCGGTAGGAGAAGCTTACGATAAAGTAGCACGTGTTTTGGGTCTTAATTATCCTGGCGGACCTCTTGTTGATAAGTTAGCCCATGAAGGTGAAGATTCATATAATTTACCAATTCCACTTAATGATGATAGTTATAATTTTAGTTTTAGCGGTTTAAAAAGCGCAGTAATCAATTTAGCACATAATGAAAAACAAAAGGGAAATGATATTATTGTGGAAAACTTAGCTACTTCATTTCAAAATAGAGTAGTAGATATCTTGGTTAAAAAAACAATGAGAGCTATGGAGGAATATAAAGTAAGAAATTTGATAGTAGCTGGTGGAGTATCTGCTAATCAGGGATTAAGACAAAAAATAGCAGAAGAGTGTGAAAAATATGGATATAACTTAACAATACCTAAATTGAAGTATTGTACAGATAATGCGGCTATGATAGGAGCAGCTGGATATTTTGCTTATAAAGAAGGTAGAAGAGCTGATTTAAGTTTAAGCGCTAAAGCAAGTGACGAACTAAAATAGAGCCAGAATATTTTATAAATAAGATTAATTTTATATTGGTCTTTTTTTTCTAGATTATTGATACCTAAAAAATACCCATATTAAAAAATTTTTTGAAATCGAAAAAATATGATATAATTAATATATAAAAAGTAAATCGCATTTCGTTTATTATTTATGAGCAGGTATAATGAAGAAGAAAAAAACAATAATAACCACATTGTTTTCTATAATAGGTTTAATATTTTTAGATTTTATAATCGCTTTATCATTATCTAATACAGAAAGATATTATTGGGATAGATTCTTATAATATAAGTTTAAATAAATTAATTTAGGAAAGGAGGAAAGAAATGAAAAAAGATTTACTATTAAAAATAATTATAGCAGTAGTTGTTCTTGTAGGATTAGGATACTTCGTATATGCTAATTATGTTTCAAAAGAAAAAGAATTAGTTTTTGAAGCAAAAATTAAAGAAGTAACAGCATATGATAATGTATATACTGTTTTAGTGGAAGAATATGACAAAAAGAAAAAAGAATATACTGTGGAGTATGAATTTGAAATAAATAAAGATACAAAAATAGTTTATAACAATGAAGATTCTACTGCAGATAAATTAAAAGCAAATCAAAAAGTAATTATTACTTCATCTGATGTGATGTTGCCAAGTGAACCAGCTAAATTATCTAATGTTAAAAAAATAGTTATTTTAAAAGATTAATTAGTTTTTTAAAGTCTTGATAAAAGCAAATAATAAAAAAAACATATAGTAAGATAAACTATATGTTTTTTATTTTGTTATTTTTTTAGTAACAAATCTTTCGAATAATACAACAGAATAATACATAATAGAAGATACAATTGCTAATATTATGATTCCTGTCATAACTAAATTTAAATTAAATACCTGTGAACCATAATTTATTAGATATCCTAATCCTTCTTTAGATACTAATAATTCACCCATAATAACACCGACTATAGTTATATAGCGAGAACTAATCTAAAATAACAAAAGTAAAAAATGTAAAAAATGTAAAAATATATTGAATTTTACAAAAATGTATGATAATATGTATGTAGGTGATGAAAAATGAATATAAAAATGCTTCTAAAAGAATATGATTGCACTCTTTCTGAATTTGCTAATGCATTATTTCTATCAAGACCAACTTTGAATTCATACATTCATCTTTATGAAAATAATCAAAAAATTCCAGATAAAAAATATCAAATTCTATTTGATAGAATGTTTTCAAAAAAAATAGAAAAAGAAGAATTTTATAGGATGTTAGAAAAATGTAATACATTAGTTGCTAAAGATCAAATTTTAGAGACTACTGATTTATCGCCAAGAAAAACAGATATTATAATAAGAATAGTAGAAGATATAAAAAGAGATTTTAACTCTGATGGGGCTGATGAAAACATATATATATTTATTAGAATGATAATAAATTATTATAAAAAATTACCTCTATTGAAGAAGATTAGCAACTATTTTCTTAGTTTGAATAACAAAATTAACTATGATGATTTAAGTAAAAAAGAAAAAGAAGATGTTTTATTATTATATCAATGCTTTGATTCATTAAAAAATGATGAAGTTTCAATTAATTTTAAAAAATGGGAAATAAAATTTAAAGAAAGAATTAAATCAATTGAAAGCCAAAATAAAAAAATAGAAGAAGAAATAAATAATCGAATTAAACTATTAATTGAAAAAGAAATAAAGAATCAAATTCAAACAGGAAAAGATGTAAATTCTATAACGGTTGAGGATGTATTAAATAATATTTCAAAAGAATAATTAATTGGCAGTTTGGTTTACGTAAGTCCACAAAAAAAGAGGCATTTGCATACCCCATAACATATATATAATATACGCCGCAAGTAAATTGTATCATATGTTTAAAAAAAATGCAAAAATCTTGCCTCGGGATTGAGGTGTAGGTATTGAATTATTATTTAAATAGTAATAAACAATCTAGTGATTCCGGATATAATTATGAGATTCATAAAGAAACTTGTCCATATTATTATAACTATAAAAGCGGTAACAATTTTATATATCTTGGATACTTTTATAGTGAACGTGATGCTTTAATTGAAGCAAAAAGACAATATCCTAAAAATGCTCATGAAATAGACGGATGTGCATATTGTTGTGCTAGCATTCATAAAAAGTAGCAATAATTGCTACTTTTTATTATATTCAGAAAATAAATTAATATAATTTATTGAGGTCATTTATTTATGATAATCAAAAATTATATTAAAAAGAAAGAAATAAATCCTAAAGAAATAACATTAAAAATACCAATAATATATGAAATAATGAAAAAATATATAAATGAAGAAATATTAAAGAAGAGGATATAATTGATTATCCTCTTTTCTTTTTTGAAAAATGATGGTAGCATGTAAAAGTAAGTTTATATCCTTAAAGGCTTTTATGTGTTGTAAAGGAGGTAAATAAAATAAAAGCAGGATTATACGCAAGAGTATCAACGGATATGCAAGTTGAGGGATATTCGATCGATGCACAAAAAGAATTATTAGTAAACTTTGCAAAAAGTAAAGAATATAGTAGTTATAAGTTTTATATTGATGGCGGATATAGTGGGAAAGATTTAAATAGACCGGCCATACAAGAATTAATGAAAGATGTAGAAAATCACGAAATTGATACAGTTATAGTTTTTAAATTAGATCGTATTTCAAGAAGTCAAAGGGATACTTTATATTTAATTGAAGAGGTATTTAATAAGTACAATGTAGGTTTTATTTCTGTGAGAGAAAATTTTGATACAACAAGTCCATTTGGCAAAGCGATGATTGGTATTTTATCAGTATTTGCACAATTAGAAAGAGAAACTATTTTAGAAAGAACAAGATTAGGTTTAAGAAAACGTGCTGAAGCAGGTTTGTGGCGAGGCGGCGGAAAAATTCCTTTTCCTTATGATTATGATGAAAAACAAGGAATTTTAATTCCTAATCCAGAAAAGGTAAAATTATTGAATAAAATGATAACTTTATATTTGGGTGGTAGTAGTTTTCTTCAAATATCTAATATTGTAGGTATGGATGAAAGTATGGTTGAAAAAAGAATTCTTAGTAGGACTAATTTAGGTATTATTCCATATAAAGGTGAAGAGTTTGAAGGCCAACATGAACCTGTAGTGAGTGAAGAAATATATAATAGAATAATTAAAATGAATAAACTACGAAGCAAGTCAAGAACAGCAAGGCATTACTTACTATCTGGTAAGATATATTGTGGAAAATGTGGAGCGAAATATCGTTATCAAAAATGGGGAAAAAGATTAATATGTTATTGTTACTCGCAACAAAAAAGTAGACCTAAATTTATTAAAGATTCAAATTGTAAGAATAAAAGATATGATTCTTTTGAAATAGAAGATGCAGTTTTAGAAAATATATTTGCTATGTCTTTAGATGAAAAGATATTTGAAGAAAATATGTTAACTTTAAATGTTAATACTGTAGAAGAATTAGAAAACAGAATTAATAAATTATCTAATCAAATAGAAAATCTACTTAACTATATATCTCTTGGAATTGCAATAAAAGAAACATCAAATAAAATTAATGTTTTAGAGGAAGAAAGAAAAAAATTAAAAGAACAATTAAAAGATGAAAAAGAAGCTCAATCTCAAATTGAAACAACTAAATCAATGATTAAAAACTTAAGAGAGGTTTGGAATTATATGGCTTTTAATGAACAAAGATTAATTATAGAGCATTTAGTTGAAAGGATAGTTATTGATGATAATAAAATTAGCATATACTATCAATTAAAATGATTTTATTTTTTTATATTATTTTCTCGCCATATCTGTTATTATTCCAATCAAAGACATACTAACATTTATTTTTAAAGCACTTATAATGTTAGATAAAGAACTAGGTATTATTAGTTTTGTATATAATTGTAATTTTGTTGCTTTAAAAGATTTCATTAATTTTATTTTTAATGGATCTGTTTCAATAAAACCTTGATATACATTAATTATAGTAATAATTGTAGAGATTAAAAGAGCCATTAAAATAATTGATTTTATTCCAGCACCAACCCAAATGATGATAATAGGTCCCATTGCTACTTTAGGTAAACTATTTAATATAGTTAAGTAAGGATCTAGTATTTTAGCAATAGTATTATTCCACCATAGTATAGTAGCAATAACAGTGCCAATTAAAGTTCCAAGTGAGAAGCTAATTATTGTTTCATATATTGTAACACCAATATGATTAAATAAATTACCTTGTTTAAATAGTGTAATAATGGTGTTTAAAACATCTTTTGGACTAGAGAATATAAATGTATTAATTAACTTAAAATCAGCTAATAATTGCCATATTATTATAAATAAAGTAATTATTAATATTTGTGATAATCTTATTATGTGATTTTTTCTTTTTATCTTTTTTAGATATAATTTATGTTCTTCACTATACATGAAAATCAATATCCTTCCATATTAAATCATAATAATAAGAAAATTCTTTGGCTTTACGATTATTTATTGGCGTAGATTTATCTGTTAATTTTATATCATAAATACTTTTTATAATACTAGGACGTTTAGATAGAACTATTACTTTGTCAGCCATGGATATTGCTTCAGCAAGATCATGAGTTACCATAATAGCGCTTTTATTTTCTTTTTTTATAATTTTATAAACATCATCAGATACAGATAATCTAGTTTGATAATCTAAAGCACTAAATGGTTCATCTAATAAAAGGATATCGGGTTTTGTAGCAAGCGTTCTAATAAGAGCACATCTTTGTCTCATTCCACCAGATAAATTACTAGGATAACTATCTTTGAAATCATATAGTCCATAGTTTTTAAGTAAAGTAGTAACATAGTTTTTATTATCTTCGTTTAATTCTTTATTTATTTCTAAACCAAGTAGACAATTACTATAAATTGTTCTCCATTCGAACAGTGAATCATTTTGTAACATATATCCGATTTTTATATTCTTATCCATGTCTATTTTTCCACCAGATTTTTTATCAAGGTCAGCTAAAATAGATAAAATAGTACTTTTTCCACAGCCACTAGGCCCAACGATAGCGATAAATTCTCCAGGAGTTAGTTCAAAAGAAAAATTTTCCACAGCTAAAGTTTCTGTGTCTTTGGTGTGATATGTTTTTCTTAAACTATCAATCTTTAGGATGCTTTTCATAGTTTTCCTCCTAACTAATTTATAGTATGAGAGGTATATTATTTTGTTAATGACATAAAAACAGATTTATTAATTAAAGTTATTTTTGTCTTGATTTTTCATATATTCAACTATTAAAATCTTATTCTTTTTGATTCTTTCATTATTAGGGTTTATTTTTATAGCTTTATTGATATTTTTTAAAGCTAGCTTATATTTATGTTCACTAAAGTAACAAATAGAAAGTAAGTCATAAACAGTTTCATCCCAACTAAATATTTCATTAATATAAGTTTTTTCATGAGATGTTATTTTAAGTGCTTTTAAACATAATTTTTTAGTTTCTTTCAAGTTATTTAAACTGTATTCTAATAGAGCTTTTTCAATTATTGGATCTCTTAGATGTGGTGCTTCTTTTATAGCCTTATCAAGCCACATTTTTGCTTCTTCAATCCTATTTAAATTTATATATGATCTTGCAATAAAACGCATGGAAGCACATCTTTCATCTTTCCAAGTTGCCGTTTTTAAATTAAGATGTTTTATCAATGTATCAATTGCTTCATTCCACTTTCCATAATACATATATTCTCTTCCTAAGTAATGCATATTTCTATCATCAAGAGGATCTTCTTTAACAGATAATTCGAGTAATGGAAGGTAGCTACTTCTTGATTTATTTTTATCAGGATAGTGATTAAGCGTGATATTATTGGTGTATTTTTTCCTTTTATTATTTGGTTTTATTTTGGTTAGAACTTCATGAACAGGATGCGTCCATTTAAAGTTATCTCTACTATGTATTTGTTCTATATAAAAATTGACAAGAGGATTATCATTTTCATCTAAAGCCCAATTGTAATTATAAGCAAGATTATCGGTATTTTCATCCCAGATAGCTTCTAGTTCTTTTCGCCAACCAGGTAATAGGATTTCATCTAAATCAGTACATACACATATATCATAGTCACTAGGTACCATCTCTAAGGATTTATTTCTAGCAACATCAAATCTCCATGGTGTAATTACTTCTGTTTTAACAATAGCTCCTAATTTTTTTAACTTTTCCACAGTATTATCTGTTGAACCAGTATCTAATACATAAACTTGATCTGCTTCTTTCATTGAACTATACCATCTATCAACAAATTTTTCTTCATTTTTACTAATAGCGTAAACACATATTTTTAATTTTTTCATTTTATCACCTACTATTATAGTATTTAGAAATTATAAATTGTGTAAGTAAAAAGAAGCATAAATTGCTTCTATTTTTTAGAATATTTATTTGTAACTAAATCAGAATAAGGTGCACGTTTGTTAAGTTCTCCAGCACTTTCCATGATATCTTGAATATGATTGAAAGCCTCTTCTTCTATATATGTTGTTTTAAACCAAGAATCATTATCTCTATATCTTTTTACAATTTTAGTTAAATCTGATATAGAAGTATCTGGGAAGTAAGGTGCGATAGTTTTAGCAATTTCTTCATCGCTGTTAGCGTATGTAAAATCTAATCCTTTTTGAATAGCTTTAGTAAATCCTTCAATTACTTTAGGATTGTTTTCAATATAACTTTTTTTAGTGTTATATGCAGTATAAGGAACTACACCACCTAGTTCTCCAAGAGAAGCAACAACATATCCTAGACCTTGAGCCTCTATTTGTAAAGCTTGTGGTTCAAAAAGAGTAACAAAGTCTCCAGTGCCACCAATGAATGCTCCTGACATAGAAGCAAAAGCGATACTTGTATCAATAGTTAAATCAGTTTTAGGATTTATTTCATTTTCTTTTAGGGTATATTCGAACGTCATTTCTGGCATTCCACCTTTTCTTCCTCCAATTACATATTTACCTTTCATATCATTTAGAGTAAAGTTTTCTATTTTCTTTCTTGAAACAATAAAACTTCCATCTCTTTTAGTAAGTCCAGCAAAATTTACAAGATAGTCTTTTTCCCCTTGATTATAAATATAGATAGTAGCTTCACTACCACAAAAACCAATATTAACGTCTCCAGATAAAACAGCAGCTGTAACTTTATCAGCACCAGCTGTAAGTAATATTTCTACATCTAATCCTTCTTCTTTGAAGTATCCTTTCGCATCTGCGACATATTGTGGAATGTAGAAAATACTATGTGCGACTTCCGCCACTTTAACTTTAGTTAATTCTTCTTTAGTATCTTTCTTAAAATAAGCAAGTAATCCTAAAGAAATAACTGCTAAAGCACAAATAATTGAAATAATAATCTTTTTCAAAATTTCCCTCCTAATCATTTTATTATATTCTTTTTTAAAGTTAGTGTGTCAAAAGTTATAGTTTATGTGTTATGATATAGAAGGTGGTAAGATGGAATTAACAAATTTAAATAACAAACAAATAGAAGCTATAAAAAGTGTTGAAGGTCCACTTTTAGTGCTTGCAGGAGCAGGAAGTGGTAAGACACGTGTTTTAACAACTCGTATTGCTTATTTAATTAGTGAGCTTGGCATAAATCCATATAATATTTTAGCAATCACATTCACAAACAAAGCGGCAAAAGAGATGAAAGATAGAGTAATAAATATGTTGGGTAGTATGTCTAAAAATATTCAAATATCTACATTTCACTCGTTTGGAGTAACTATTTTGAGAGAAAATTGTGATAAGTTAGGGTATAAAGAAAACTTTACTATTTTAGATAGTGATGATGTATTAACGGTTATAAAGAAGATATTAAAAGATCTTAATTTAGATCCTAAAGAATATAATCCTAAAGCTATCAGAAATCGTATTAGTGGAGCTAAAAATGGAATATTAAGTCCAAGAGAATATGAAAGATTTGCTAATACAGATTTTGAAGAAAAGGTTACTTTGGTGTATGAAAGATATGAAAAAAAATTAAAATCTAATAATTCTGTAGATTTTGATGATTTACTATTGCTTCCTATTAATTTATTTAGAATGTATCCTGATGTTTTAAAGAAGTATCAAGAAAGATTTCAGTATATATTAATTGATGAGTATCAAGATACCAACGAAGCACAATATTTATTAGTAAAGATGTTAAGTGCCAAATATAAAAATATTTGCGTTGTAGGTGATGAATCACAATCTATTTATTCTTTCAGAGGTTCAAATTATCGTAATATCTTAAATTTTGAGCGTGATTATAAGAATTGTAAAACGGTGTTGTTAGAACAAAATTATCGTTCTACAAGCAATATTTTAAATGCTGCTAATGATGTAATTAAAAATAATAAAGAACGTAAAGATAAAAATTTATGGACGGAAAATGGTAATGGTGAGAAAATTATTTATCATCGTTCTTTAGATGAAAAAGATGAAGCCTATTATGTTATGAGTGAAATAAAAAAACTTATAGATAGTGGTGTATCGCGTGATAAAATAGCTGTTCTTTATAGAACTAATGCTCAATCAAGAACGATGGAGGAAGCATTATTACGTGAAAATATTCCTTATAAAGTTATTGGAAGTTTCTACTTTTATAATCGTAAAGAAATTAAAGATTTAATTAGTTATTTAAAACTTATTTATAATCCTTCTGATGATATAAGTTTAACCCGTGTTATTAATACTCCAAAAAGAGGTATTGGAGATAAAACAATAGCAGATTTAACAGAAAAAGCTAATTTATATAATATAAGTTTATTTGAAGCTATAGATAGTGGTAAACCTTTAGAATTTAAAAAAATAATTGAAGAGTTAATTAAAGAAAAAGATAATTTAAGTTTAACGGAACTTGTTGATCTTGTTTTAAATAAATCAGGAATGAAAGATGAACTTGTTAAAGAGAAAACAATAGAATCAGAAATTAGATTAGAAAACCTAGAAGAGTTTAAGTCTATAACACGTAACTTTGAAGAGAATGTTGGTATTGTTTCTCTAGAAGAATTTTTACTTGAAATTAGCTTAGTTGCGGATATGAATGAACATAAAAACGATGTTGATGTAGTAACGCTTATGACTGTTCATTCTGCTAAAGGGCTAGAGTTTGATTATGTATTTATTGTTGGACTTGAGGAAGGTATTTTTCCACACAATAATTCACTTATGAGTGATAGTGAAATTGAGGAAGAAAGAAGACTTTGTTATGTTGCTATTACAAGAGCTAAGACAAAGTTATGGCTTGTTAATGCGATGAGAAGAACTTTATACGGTATTGATAATGCTAATCCTCCAAGTAGATTTATTAATGAAATAAGTGATAAGTATTTAATTAAAGAAACAAAAGAAAAGAATGTTGAAATAAAAAGCAAGTTTAAAGTTCAAATTGATGAGAACGCTGAATACAACTTTGGAGATAAAGTAAAACATGATCAGTTTGGTATTGGTGTTATTGTAGGAATAGATAAAAGTATTCTTAAGGTTGCATTTCCAGCGCCTTTCGGAATTAAGACACTTATTAAAGGACATAAGAGTATCCAAAAATTATAAACTATGTTATAATCAAAGTATAAGATAAAGGAGAGATATATGACATTAGTTATTATGGCTGCTGGAATGGGCAGTAGATTCGGTGGTTTAAAACAAATTGAACCAGTTCATGAAAATGGGGAGTTTATTCTAGATTATTCTATTTATGATGCGATAAAGTGTGGTTTTGATAAAGTAGTATTTATTATTAAGGAAGAAAATTATGATATTTTTAGAGATACTATCGGTAAGAGAATAGAAAATATCATTGAAGTTAGTTATGTTTTTCAAAAGAATGATAATGTTCCTAGCTTTGTTAATTTACCAAACGATAGAGTAAAACCATTAGGAACAGGGCATGCAATTTTATGTTGCAAAGATGTTGTTAAAGAAAATTTTGCAATTATAAATGCAGATGATTTTTATGGAAGAAACGCTTTTGAAGTAGCAAGTTCTTTTATGAAAGAAGAACATGAAATTAATGATTTTGCAATGGTTGGTTATATAACTGGTAACACACTTACGGAGAATGGTGCAGTAAAAAGAGGCGTATGTGAAGAAAAAGATGGCTATTTAACAAAAATTATTGAAAGTAGTGTTGAAATAAAAGATAATAAAATAGTTGCAAGACCACTTGATGGATCTTTGGAATTTTGTGTTGATAAAGATACACTTGTTTCAATGAATATGTTTGTTTTTACACCAAGAATATTTGAAATACTAGAAAAAGATTTTGTTAAATTTTTTAAAGATAATGAAGCAGATTTATCTAAATGTGAGTATTTAATACCAGATGTTGTTTGTAAAAATGTTGAAAATAATAATATAAATGTTAAAGTTTTAAAGACAACTGCTAAATGGCAAGGTATAACTTACAAAGAGGATAAAGAAGCTTTAGTTGCAGGTTTAAATGAACTTGTTGAAAAGAAAGAATATCCTAATAAGTTATGGAATTAACCATAACTTTTTTGTATATTATTTATAAAAATACGCTACAAAATATGTTATAATAATATAGGTGATAGTTATGGAGAATACAAAGACAAAAAAAGAAATAGTAGAGATGTTACTTAAGAAAAAATTAGATACAGTGGATGAAGCAGATTTAATTAATATGTTAATAGATGAACCAATAGCTATTGATGTAGATAAACAAGAAGATGCAACTAGAACATTTGGTGATAAACTTGCTGATAAGTTAACAGAAATAGCTGGTTCTTGGAAGTTTATTATAGGAATGATTATTTTTTTACTTAGTTGGATATTATTAAATATATTTGTTATAGTTAATGCAGATCCTTACCCTTTTATCCTTTTAAATTTAATTTTATCTTGTATAGCTGCACTTCAAGCTCCAATTATTATGATGAGTCAAAATAGAGAAGCTAAAAAAGATAGTTTGAGAAGTAGTAATGATTATAAGACGGATTTAAAGAGTGAACTTATTTTAGAAGAACTTCATAATGAAATAAAAAAATTAGCTGCTAACCAAAATAAGATTTTAAAGTATATAGAAGAACAAGAAAAAAATAAATAGGTGAGACTATGATAGAAAATAGGATGAATGAATTAATAGAAAAGATTAATAAAGCTAGTTATGAATACTATGTTAATGATAATCCCACTATTACAGATCAAGAGTACGATGATTATTATAATGAACTATTAAGGCTTGAGGAAAAGTATCCAGAATTAAAAAGAAATGATTCTCCAACACTTAGAGTAGGTGGACAGGTAGTTGATAAGTTTGAAAAAGTAACTCATGAAACTCCAATGCTTTCTTTTGATGATATTTTTAATGAAGATGAAGTTGTTACTTTTGATGAAAGAATAAGAAAAACTTGTCCTAATGCAACATACACTTTAGAACCTAAAATGGATGGTTTATCTGGCTCATTACTATACAAAAATGGTATCTTAGTAAGAGCTGCTACACGTGGAGATGGATTAATAGGAGAAAATATTACCCATAATGTTAAGACTATTAAATCAGTACCTTTGAAGCTTAATAAAGATATTGATATTGAGGTACGTGGAGAAATATATATGAGCAAAAAATCGTTTGAAAAGTGCAACGAAGAAAGAAAGCAAAGAGGAGAGAATTTATTTGCTAATCCACGTAATGCAGCAGCTGGTTCAGTAAGACAATTAGATAGTTCTATTGCTGCTAGAAGAAATCTTGATTTTATGGCTTATTTCTTGCCTAATCCAGATAAGTACGGAATTAAAACACAGGATGAATCTTTAGCATTTTTAAAAGAATTAGGTTTTAAAACTAATTATAAATTAAATGGTATAGCAAATAATGTTAGTGATATAATCAGTTATATTGATAATTTATCTATTAAAAGAGAAAGTTTACCTTTTGAAATAGATGGTGTTGTTTTAAAAGTAAATAGTCTTGATGATGAAGCTAAATTAGGATTTACAGAAAGAGTACCACGTTGGGGTATTGCTTATAAATTCCCTGCTCAAGAAGTATTAACTACTTTAAAAGAAATAAAATTTACAGTGGGAAGAACAGGTAAAATCACACCTAACGCAATATTTGATCCAGTTCATGTAGCGGGTTCTATAGTTTCTAAAGCAACTTTACATAATGAAGATTATTGTATTTTAAAAGATGTTAGAGTAGGAGATGTTATTTCAATTAGAAAAGCAGGAGATGTAATACCTGAAGTAGTTGAAGTAAAAAAAGAACGTCGTAAAGGGAATGAAGAACCTTTTAAAATGACGGAAGAGTGTCCTATTTGTGGCAGTAAACTTGTAAAAAATAAAGATGATGAAGCTAACTATTATTGTGTAAATCCACATTGTGATGCGAAAAGAATAGAATCTTTAATTCACTTTGCTTCTCGTGATGCCATGAATATTGAAGGCTTTGGTGATGAAATAATAGAAGATTTTTACAATCTTGGATATTTAAAACATGTTGATGACTTTTACAGATTAGAACGTTATAAAGAAGAACTAATGGAATTAGAAGGCTTCGGTGAAAAAAGTATTAATAATTTGCTTGATAGTGCTGAAAATAGTAAGAGTAATTCTTTAGAAAAATTATTATTTGCTTTAGGTATTCGTTATGTTGGAGCAAAAACAGGAAAGTTATTAGCGCTTAATTTTAAAAATATTGATAATTTGATTAATGCATCTTATGAAGATTTAATTAATATAAAAGATATAGGTAACTCTATTGCTAATAGTTTATATGATTATTTTAGAAAAGAAGAAAATATTGAACTAATTAATAAATTAAAAGCTCTTGGTTTAAATATGAATTATCTTGGAAAAGAGGTAATTGAATCAGATTTATTTAATGGTAAAACATTTGTTTTAACAGGAACTTTAAGTAAATATTCTCGTGATGAAGCAAAAGAAAAAATTGAGTTATATGGTGGAAAAGTAACAAGTAGTGTTACAAGTAAAACGGATGTTGTTATTGTTGGCGATGCCCCTGGTAGTAAGTATGATAAAGCTAAAAGTTTAAATATAACGATTTGGAATGAAGAAGAGTTTGTAAAGAATATAGAAATGTAAAGAAAAGGGGTATTCCCTTTTTTGTTTATTTTTGTTATAATTCTTTTAGAATAGCGAGATGATAATATGAATAATGATAATGATATGATTGAAATATTAGATGATGTTAATGAAGATAGCAATACTTTAAATAATCCATCAACTATTAATAATAATGTTCAACCACAACAAGGAGTATATCAAGAACAACCTGTAAATCAAACATCAGTTAATATGGTGCAAAATCAACCTAATGAAGTAAAATATGATCCTATAGATAAAACACCAGAAGAAATTAAAATAGAACAAGAATCGAAAAGTGAAAAATCTAAATCAGGTTTAGGTTTTGTTATAGCATTATTTATTATAATAGGAGCATTTATATTTGCTCTTCCATATATTGCTAAATATTTTAGATAAAATTAAAACCCCTTTTTAGGGGTTTTTTGATAATTCAATAATTATATTCATATCATCATCATTGGCCATAATATTTTTGTGAGTTTGATGACATTTTTGACACTTATAAATAATTTTATAAGTGTTTTTAAATTTTTCTATTTTAATAGGTTCTAGTAGACCCTGACACTCGTTTGCCCTGTCCCCTGGTAAGATATCAACGTGTTTAGAAAATAAACAATAGGGACAATGGTCTCTAGCTGAGTATACTAAAGGTTCAATAGTTTTTCCACAGTTTTCACAAGTGAAGCTTTCATCTATCATATTAAATCTTTTCATTACTTAATAAATCCATTCTCAAGATGTTTTGTTTCATTAACAAAGATAAAAGCATTTGGTTCCATTTCCATAATTAAATCTTTTAAGTGCTTAAAAGATTTATGATTTATTTCAATAAATAGCATATATTTAGTTGACTTATGACCTTTAGCATCGACAACAGATACACCATAACCTTCTTCGCGTAAAGCGTTCACTAATTTTTTATTTTTTTGGCTGATAATTACTTGAACACAGAAGTTGCTTTTAATAATTTTATTGGAAATAAAGCCACCTAGGTAAGTTCCAATGGCGTAGCCTCCTGCATAAGAAAATACTATCCATAGACTATTTGCTCCAGTATTTAAAGCCTCTTTAACAACTAAAAACCAAATGGTTGCTTCTATAAAACCAATAGTTGCTGCAATTATTCTTTTGCCTTTAACCGTAAGTAATGTTCTAATAGTACCTAAAGATACATCAATAATTCTTCCAAAAAAAACAGTTAAACATAAAACTAACATATAATCACCAAAGTAATTATAACAGATTAAGTTTTTCTTGTCATTATTTTTTTATATAACCATTTTGTACATATTTTGTTTCATTTACAACAATGAAAGCTTTAGGATCAATTTCCTTAATAATTTTTCTTATATGAGAAAAACTTTTATTGTTTATTTCAATAAACAACATATGTTTTATATTTTCATCTTGTCCTCTTACATCTATTACAGATACCCCGAAGCCCTCTTTCCTTAAAGCTTTAACTAATTCGCTACTTTTGCCACTAGTAATTATTTGAACACCTAAATTACCTTCAATTAGTTTGTTTGATAGGATACCACCAATATATGTACCTACAGAAAAACCAGAGGCATAAGAAAATACTATCCATAAACTATTGTTAGTTGTATTTAGAGCTTCTTTAACAACTAAAAACCACACTGTAATTTCAATAAATCCGATAACACTCGCTATAAAGTTTTGACCTTTAACCGAGAAGAATGTACGAATAGTACCTAAAGATACATCAATAATACGAACAAAAAATATTTTTAAACATAAAAATAGTAACACTTAAATCACCCTTTATATTGTGTTTATAATTAAATAATTTATACTTTCATATTATTAATTAGGTGACATTTATGTTAATGCGTATTTTTTTCTTTTTAATTGGTTTTGGATTAAGTATTATAGGATTTGTTTATATAATAAGTTATTTAAATTTATTAACAATAGGGTATAATTTTTTAGAATATGTAAATTTTATTAGTAGGCGTTTTGAATGTTTATGCGCCTTATTTGGTATTATTATGATGTCTTTAGCAATAAATGTTGCCGGGAGGAAAAAATAATGAACTATATTTATGATATCTTATTAAACTTACAACGAAGACCATATGATTTTTTTGAGTGGAATGAAAGTGATGAAATAATTCATGTAAGAAAAATCCCCTTTTTTAGAGTAGAAACAAATGATTTATACGATATAAAGAATAATCAGATAAAGTTTGATGAGTTGTTTTTAAAGAAAATAAAAAATAGATGTGAAGTTTTTACAAACAGAAATGTTAAAGTTTTAAATTATGTATGTTTATTTAGTGACTCTAAAGAAGTTATTGGTGTAGAATTAAACGATAAAGGTGAAAGAGTAAGAAGTAGTAAATTATTAATTGATGAAGAATTGGATGTAAACGAGGTATGTGATAATATAGAAGTTAGTAAGATTTCTTTTAAAGTGAATAAAATCGCACATCAAAATATTTTTAAAACAAGAAAAGAATTAAAAATTTATGATTATATATTAAAACAATTTATAACAGATAATTATACAAAATTAAAGTATTTATATTTTGAGTGTTTTGATAAAGAGGAAGAAGATTTTTCTAAAATAATAGAAGCGTTAATAACAGAGTTAAACAACAACTGGAATAAAGTTTCTAAAAGTATGTATGATTTTTTTAGATTAAGTTCTCAAAGAAAGTAAACCTTTCTTTTTTTTTTTTGAAATGTTATAATGATAATGCTTAGGAGAGGTATTATGGAATATACAGTTACAATCGATAAATTTGAAGGTCCATTAGATTTGCTTTTACATTTAATAAAACAATCTGACATAGATATATGTGATGTTAGTATTTTGGAAATTACTGAACAATATATGAACTATATAAATAAGATGGAAGAATTAAATCTAAATATAGCTAGTGAATATTTGATAATGGCTGCAGAACTTATTGAAATGAAATCTAATATGTTACTTCCTAAACCTAAGTTAGAGGATGATGAGTATGAAGAAGATCCTCGTGAAAAATTAATTAAAAGATTATTAGAGTATCAACAGTATAAAGAGATTACTAATGAGTTTAAAGATTTAGAATCATCTAGAAAAGAAATGTTTAGTAAAGAACCAAGCAGTCTTGATGAATTTAAAGTAGTAAATCTTGATGTTGAAAATGAAGGTAGTGTTAATGATTTAGTTTTAGCTTTTCAAAAATTTTTAGAAAGAAAAGAGTTGGAAAAACCGCTTAATACTAAAGTTACAACAAAAGAGTATTCAGTAAAGGTTAGATGTGATGAAATAAGAAATGTATTAAAAAAGAAAAAGAAAGTTTATTTTGATGAACTTTTTGAGGAGTTTAATAAAAACTATGTAGTTGTAACATTTCTTTCTATTTTAGATTTAGCTCGTAAGCAAGAATTAAAAATAGAACAAGAAAATAATTTTGAAAAAATATTTTTATTATCTAAAGGTTGTGAATAAAATGAATTTAGAGAGTATATTAGAAGGTATTATATTTGTATCTGGTGATGAAGGTATAAGTTTAAAACAAATTTCAGAAGTATTAGAAAAATCGGAAGAAGACGTTTTAAAACTTCTTGATTTATTAAAAGAAGAATATAAGAAAGATAATCATGGATTATCATTAGAGCTATTAGGAGGCAACTATAAGTTTGTTACTAAAAAAGAATGTCATGAATATTTAGAAAAGTTAGTAGAAGTAGAAGAAAATGCGGTTTTAAGTCAATCAGCACTTGAAACTTTAGCTATAATCGCGTATAATGAACCTATAACACGTATTCAAATTGATGAAATTAGAGGAGTTAACAGTAGTTATGTCTTAAGAAAACTTTTACTTAGAGATTTGATTAAAGAAGTTGGTAGATCTGATTTACCAGGGAAACCATTCCTTTATGCAACAACGCCTAAATTTCTAGATTACTTTGGACTTTCTTCAATAGAAGAATTACCTAAAATAGAAATTGAAGATGGCGTAGCAGTTAATGAAACTAATTTATTTGAATCAAAATATAAAGAGGAAGATTAATCCTCTAACATGCCGGTATGATGGAATTGGTAGTCATGCTTGACTCAAAATCAAGTGGGTTTTACCCGTGTCGGTTCGAGTCCGACTACCGGTACCAAGTTGATATTATTCGAACTAGTTTATTTAGTTCGTTTTTTAAAATAAAAATGTAAGTAATATATAAGCTATGGCTTGAATTTTTAATATAACTATGATATATTAAATATGTCGAGGAAACTTGCATATAATAAAAAGGATACATTTGATTGTTGCAGATCAAATGCATTCCCTTATTGGATTGCATCTGAAATCACGTAGTTGTGAAATCAGATGCCTTTTTCTATTTAACTAGTAATAATATTATTATAGCAAGTAGAAGTAATATAATAACATATTGAGATAATTCCCTTTTAGTCATGAATATCACCCCTTTCTTTTATTAATATAATAATCGAAAGGGAAAGCACCTGATATATTTCAAATGTATCCATTGCCATTACACCAAACATATGTTTATATATCAACATTATATAATAAATTTTTATTCTTAACTTTAAACAATTTATAATTAAAATTACTTTTATAGTATCAAGTTGATATTATTCGAACTAGTTCATTTAGTTCGTTTTTTAATAGTTTATTTTATAAAAAGTAAAAAGTTATTCCATTGTGCCGAATAACTTTAATTTAGTTATTTTTTTTTTAGAAAAAATAAGGTATACTATATATAGAATAGAGGTGGTAAAGGTGATACTTAGAAAACCGTATGCATTTTTAATTAAACATTTTAAGTTAATTCATTTTATCATGGCGTTATGTATGGGAGTTTTATTATATCAAACTACCATTTTACAAAATTTCTTTAATGAATTTGCTAATTCTACACAAGTTATTGTAGATACAGATATTGCTAATGTATTGTTAGGTGGATATATATATATATTCCCTGTATTAGTTGTTATAATGTCACTTATCGTATTAGTTCTTATGTCATTAAAGGATAAACCTAAATTATATTATTTGTTAAATATTGTTGTTTATATAGCTTTAATAGTCCTTTATATATATGCATCATCAACAATTGGAACAATGCAGAAAGAAATTGTTGATGAAAGAATCGTTCGTGCAATTAGAGATTTACTTAATTTAGGATTTATTATCCAACTTTATACTTTATTTATTTCACTTATAAGAAGTGTAGGTATTGATGTTAAAAAGTTTGATTTTAGAGAAGATGCTGAAGCTTTAAATTTAAACGTCGGTGATAATGAAGAATTTGAAGTTAATATTGAATTTGATTCACAAACTTTAAAAAGAAATATTAAAAGACAATATCGTGATTTTAAATATTATTTTGTAGAAAACAAGTATTTTCTTATATCTATTTTAGCAATCCTAGTTGCTTTATTTTCTATTTCTATAATAAAAAATATTACTAGTACAACTAAAAAGTATAACGTTAATCAAGTGTTTAGTGTTGTAGGATATAATATGGCTATAGAAAACGCTTATTTGGTTGACACAGATACTAAACTAAATAAAGTTACTGATGATGAAAATAGTTTAGTGGTAGTTAAATTTAAAATAAGAACATTAAATAAGACTGAAAAATTTGTTTTTGGTAAACTTGCATTACAAATAGGTAATACTAAATATTATCATAATAATAAGTTTGCTAGTGCGGTAACAGATTTAGGAACATCTTATATAAATCAAAAATTAACTGATGAGTTTCAAGAATTTGTTCTTGTTTATGAGATACCTAGTTTCTTAGAAAAAAACGAAATGAAATTAGTTTATACAGAACAACTAGTAAGAGGAATGTTTAATAATAAGACAGATGATAAAATAATTCCTATAATAGTTACTAACTTAAAAGAAAAAAAAGATGAAGAAAAAATTATGCTTAATCAAGAGTATACATTTGGTGGGGGACTATTAAATAGTTATGGATTAAAATTTAGTGAATTATCATTAAATAGTACTTATCATATAGATTATCAAGTTTGTGTAAATAATGGCAATGAATGTTACAATTATTATGAGGTTGTCCAACCAAAATTAAGTGGTAATGTTGATAAAGCTATTTTGAAAGTAGCAGGAGAATTAAATACACCTGAAAATGGAAATATTAAAACACTTGATAAGCTTATTACTTCTTTTGGTAGTCTAGTTTATAAAATAAATGGAGTAGAAAAAAAATACCAATTGAAAGATCAATATAATAAAACACATGATGATGGTAATTATTATTTTGAAATAAATAAAGAAATATTAAATGCAGAAGAAGTAAATTTAGTTTTAGATGTTAGAAATAATAAATATATAATTAAAATAAAATAGGAGGCACATATGAAAAAGTTTATTAAAATAATTTTGTTTATATTTTTTATGATACTTCCTATTAAGGCTTTTGGAGCATGTAGTGTTGATGACAAGGTTCGTTATTTATCACTTGCTTCTAATATCACAACTAGTTATGATTATACTGAAGTTAATGATAAAGTTACTTTTTCAATAACTATTCATAATGTTCATAAAGATTTAGTTGTAAAAGATAATGTTAATAATAGAAGCTATAGTAGTAATAGAAATGATTTAAATAACTATACAGTTTCTAATTTAAAAGATGGAACTAATTATTCATTTAGTATATATGCAAAAAGTACAGATTGTTCTTACAAATTATTAAATACTGTTTATGTTAATTTACCTAAATACAATAAATATTATAAAGATTCAGCTTGTACTGGGGTGGAAAGTTATAATTTATGCCAAAGATGGGGAGAAATAGGTGATATAAATTATGAAACTTTTAAATCGAAAGTAGAAGAATACAAAAATAAATCTGATGTTTCAGATGAAATAAAAGATGATGATTTAAAAACAACATCAATAATTGAAATATTAGGAGATTTTTGGGCAAAATATTATTTATATATTACAATTGGAACAATCGTCTTATTAGCACCAGTAATAATTATTGTGAAAAAGAAAAATAAATATGATTTTTAAAGTGTAAACTTGAAAAAATAAATAAGAAAAAAATTGACTATACAAAAAAAATAAATTATAATGTCATTAGAATGGAGAGGGTAGCGAATGAAAAATTTTGGAAATTCACTAAAAAGATTTATTAAAAACAAAAATACAATTACAATTTTGGGTGTTCTTGTTATTGTTGGTTTGCTTTATTTTGGATATACTTATCAAATTAATACGCAAGTAAAACCTGTTAGAGTAGCTGTTGCTGCAACAACTATTCAACCAAGAACATTGATTAAAGATGATATGGTTACTTATATTGAGGTTCCACAATCAGCTATTACAAGTAATGTTATTAGATCTTCTGCAGCTGTTGTAGGACAATATTCAAATTATAATACAATTATTCCTGCAGGAAGTATGTTTTATAAAGAAACAGTAATTAGTGCGGATGATTTACCAGATTCTGCTTTCGTTGATGTTAAAGAAGGTCAAAGACCTTATCAATTCCCAGTTAGTATGGAAAGTACTTATGGAAACTCTATTTTCCCTGGTAATAGGATTGATATCTATATGAAAGCCGTAGATGATCAAGGACAAGTGATGGTTGGAAAATTACTTGAAAATGTAGAAGTATTAGGTGTAAAAGATAGTAGTGGTAAAAATGTATTTGAAAATTCTGAGGAAAATCGCACACCAGCATATTTAATATTTGGTGTATCAGAAGAAATACATTTATTATTAAGAAAAGCTGAATATTTATATTCATATTCAGTAGAACTATTCCCAGTACCATATGGTAGTGTAGCGCCAACTGAAGGAGATACTAAAGTAAGTACAGAATATTTAAGAAACTTTATTAATTCTAAGACTGTAAATTTACCTACAGAAGGAGCTTAGTTTATGGATGAGTCAGTTTTTTCTCAAATAGACTTTGGACCATTAACACAATATTTACAGAATGATGATGTTACAGATATTTCGTACAGTAATGGGGGGCAGATTTGGTTAAAGACGCTATCTCATGGTATATTTAGAATAGAAAATCCAAACATTAATAATGCTTTTATGGAAAAATTAGCATTTCAATGTTCTAACGTAATGGGTACAACATTTAATATGGCTCATCCTTTCTTGGATGCAGAGAGTGCAGAATTACGTTTGAACTTTGTTCATGATTCCATAGCAAAAAATGGAATAGCAGCAGTTTTACGTAAAACTCCTGCTAAAATAAGATTACAAAAAGATAAAATTATTGCAGAAAACTATATTACAATAGAAATACATGATTTTTTAATGAAATGTGTACAAGGACATTGTAATATTCTAGTATGTGGAGAAACTGGTTCTGGTAAAACAGAGTTTGTTAAATATTTAGGTGCTCACATTGCTGAAAATGAAAAAATTATCACAATTGAGGATACCTTAGAGTTACATCTTGATAGAATATTTCCACATCGAGATATAGTAGCAATGAAAACAAATAATATTGCATCTTATTCAGATGTATTAGTAACTTGTATGCGTCAGAACCCTAAGTGGATATTACTGTCCGAGGTTCGTAGCGCAGAAGCTGTTATGGCAGTTAGAAATTCTATTTCTTCTGGACATAATATTTTGTCAACAATACATGCTGATAAGGCTAGTTCAATTCCAATGCGTATGTATAGTTTGCTTGAAACAAATCAGGATGTAGATCAATTTGTTAAAACTATTCATAGATATGTACAACTTGGTGTTATGATAAGAGGATATCAAAGTAAACAAAGTGGTAAGTTTGTGCGTGAAATTGGTGAAGTTTGTGAGTTTTATGTAGATGACAAGACAAATGAAGCTAAGTGCAATTCTATCTATAAAAAAGGTATAGATGGAAAAGTATTTCGTAATAACCCAACTAAATATTTACTTGATTATTTATCAGCTCAAGGGGTAATAGTTGAACCTGATGCAATTGTAAAAGAAGAAGACAAAGATAAAGAAGAAACAATAAAAAATAATGTTGGTAACACAATTAAAGACAACGATACTGTTATTGATATTAAAGATGATGATATTATTTTTGAATAGGAGGGTTATATATGGAATTATTTATATTTATAGCAATAGCACTAATAATAATATTTATTTTAGTGTATAGAAAAAGTTCTGGACAGAATGCATATAAATATATAATTAACACAGTAAGTGGTGTATATAATAAATATGCTCCTTATTCATTTAAGCATGTAAGAGAAAAAGTAAAAGAGTTAGGACAAGAATATACTCCAAAACAATATACAACACAAGTATTAATATTTGCAGCTGGGGCATTTGGTGTATCCTACCTATACTTTTATAACATAATTGTTTCAATTATATATGCCCTTTTTGCTATAGCAACAGTACCTTATCTTGCTTACTTACGTTGTAAAAGATTATATAGTGAGTTTATATTTGAACAAGTTCAAGTATATACAACTAATACCATAATGGAATTTGCTACAACACAAAGCTTTGTTAAAGCATTAGAAGGTGTATATCAATCAGATGTTTTAGAAGATCCTTTTAAAAGTGATGTCAAAATGATGATTGATATGGCTTATCAAAATGGTACGATTGAACAATCACTTGAATATATGAATTCAAAGTATGATTATTATGTTATAAGAAATATGCATCAGTTATTCTTACAAATAACTAATGAAGGTGCTAAAGATTCTAGTGAAGCTTTAGAGAATATGTCACTAGATATAGATATGCTTGTTGAAAATGTATATCGTGATAGAATTGATAGAGCAACATTCCATAAAAAATTCTTACAATTTGGTTTTGTACTTTATTTAATGGTCATGTTAGTACAATTTTTATTAGGTGTATCAACATATATAACAATGTTAGATCAAATAGGAATTAGGTTATTATTGCATGGAATCCTAATTATTAATACATATTTCTTGCTTAATGGAGAAAAATATTATAATGAGAATGTAGGTGCTGAATAATGTTGATGACGTTTGTACTTATAGGAATTATTATTATCGTTATTCTCCATGCAAATAAAAAAATAGATTCTCATAGATTTATTACAGAAACGCAACCATATTTTGCATTTCTAAAAGAAGATGATTATGAATTCTTATTAGGTGTTAAATATGGAGATAATATTGACGTAAATAAATTATTTGGAACTAGAGTTAGAAATGCTTTAGTAGCACTTTTAGCTGTGTTTGTTATTTTAATTAATAGAATGAATTTTATGTATTTTATAGTATGTTTAATAGCAGCATTTGCTGTGTTTAAAATGCCATATATGCAATTAAAATCATTTTATAAAAGGAACCTTTATACAATAGATTTAATGTTACCATACTACTTAAAGAGTTTGGAAATATTAATTCAACACTATACTGTTCCTGTAGCGTTACGTAGAAGTATCGCTACAGCACCTGCAATTTTTAAAGATGGATTAATTAAATTAGTTGAAAAAATTGAGGCTGGTGATTCATCTGTTGATCCTTATATGGACTTTGCTAAAATGTATCCAGTAAGAGATTCAATGCGTATGATGAGACTTTTATATCGTTTAGGTCTTGGTTCACAAGAAGATAAGCAAGAACAATTATTAATGTTCTCTAAAACAATATCTTCACTACAAAATAAAGCACGTGAACAAAAATATAAAGATAGATTAGAAGGTATGGAAAAGAAAACAATGACTATGTTAATGTGTACAGGAGCAGGTATTATTGTACTTTTACTACTTTCAATGATGCAAATGATTAATATTTAATTGTTTCATTATAAAAACTGTGTTATAATTAATTTGTAAGATTAGGAGGAATAAATTATGAAAGAAGCTGCTGGAGAAGCAAATATGACTGTAATTACAATTATTTTAATTGCTGTAGTTGCTGCTGTTGCTACACCACTTGTTACTAATATGGTAAATAATAGTGCTGATAAAGCATGCTGTAATAGTTTGGGTGGATATGTAGAAGGACAAAATTGTGTAATAAAAGGTGCGACTCAAACTGTTAAAGGTATGAGAACACAATGTAAAGATAATCAAGAATAAGTAAGCTTTAAGGAGATATTGCTATGAAGGAAAGTATTAGTTATACATTTTTATTAGATATAATTATAGTTTTTATAGCTATATCTTTTTTTGCTATTATAAGTATTATGAGTTATAGTAAAGCTTATCGTGTTAATAGTAAGATAGTTAATGCTATTGAAATAAATGAAGGATACAATAAGTATGCTACAGAGAAAATAGATCAAACAATAACTAGTTATGGATATCAAAGAATATCAAAAACTTGTCCTACGAAAGATGGGCAATCTGCTATTAATACAAATAATAATAGAACCAGTGATGGTGTTTGTATTTATATGTTTGATAAAATTAATGAAGATGGGACATATTGGTATGGAGTTTTAACTTATATGAGTTATGATTTTCCTATTGTTGGTAATTTGATTAGAATACCAGTTTATACAAAGACTATGACTATGCATTATATGGGATAGAAGGTGTAATATGAAGGCTGCTACTGGAAATGCAATGTTAATGAATATAATTATCGTTTTTCTTGTTATTGTAATGGCTTTACTTGTTACATCTATAAGCTATACTAAGGCATTTCGAATAAAAAATAGAATTGTTGATATAATTGAATACTATGATGGTAATTTTAATGATGTTGGAACTAAAGCTAATATAACTAATGAAATTAATAATAGTTTGAGTAGCGTTGGTTATAGATTAAGTGGTTCTAAAAAATGTAAAGAAATTGATAATAAAAAGGCAATTGAGCTTGCCTCTAATTATCAAGTGTGTATATACGAATATGATGATTCTACGAGAGGAAAGTACTATAAAGTTATAGCTTATATGTATTTTGATGTACCTGTAGTAGGTGGTATTTTAAATATTCCTGTTAGTGGGGAAACAAAAGTATTTTATGATTAGGAGGTAAAAACATGAATGTTATTGTAGCAAATAAATATAAAGAAATGCTATCAAATTTAGATATTGAAGTAATAAGAAGAATTGATGGTGTATTTCCTGCAGATGAAATAATAAAAGATTTTCAAAATTTCTTTTTCAATAAAATGATTCTTGATATAACTGCTATAGAAAATTATCAAGATATTAAAAACATTCAAAAGTTATCTATTGCTCTTGATATGAGTAAAGTAATATTGCTTTTAGATAATACTCCTGAAACAACTAATCCACAATATTTGTCAAGATTAATATCGATGGGAATATATAATTTTACTACTAATCAAGAAGGGTTGATGTATTTATACAATAATCCCAATAGTTATAGGGATGTAGCACAGTATCAACAGTTTGATCAACCTATTCAAGAAGGTCAACCTAAAGAAAGAATAGTAACTAGGTATGAGACAGTTGCGCAAGCACCTGTACAGTATGGACCTAAAATTATAGGTATTAAAAGTGTTACACAACATTCTGGAGCGACAACACTAACATATATGATGTATAAGCAATTAAAACAAAATTATCAAGTGCTACCAATTGAGGTAGATAAAAGAGACTTTGTTTATTACAATGATAAAGAAATGGTTTCAATTGACGGTAATCTTTTAGCTAAAGTTATAAATGAAAATATGAATAAAGAGGCTATTATTATTGATGTTAATAATAATGCTTCAGCAGAGGCTATGTGTCAACAAGTTTTATATTTAGTAGAACCATCGATTGTTAAATTAAATAAGCTTGTTATGACAAGACCAGCAATATTAAATGAATTAAAGAATAAAATTGTTGTTTTAAATCCTAGTATGTTGAGTGAGAGAGATATGGATGATTTTGAATATGAATCTAAATTAAAAGTATTCTTTAATATGCCACCAATTGATGATCATAAAAGAAGTGATGTATTAAATGAATTGTTGCAAAAATTAGGTTTTAGCAGACAATAAAATGTAAATAGTATTGACAAAATATAACAAATAAAGTATCATTTAGTTAGTAGAGGAGGATGCACATATGTTTATATTAGAAGAAATAAGTTGTGGTGGAAATCTTATTACAATGGATCGTATAATTCCAGATATGACAAGTTTAGTTGTTACTTTAATTAAAATAGGTATTCCTGTATTATTAATTATATTTGGAATGTTAGATTTAGGAAAAGCTGTAATGGCACAAAAAGAAGATGAAATAAAGAAATCACAACAAATGTTTTTCAAAAGAATTTTATCAGCTGCATTAGTATTCTTTGTAGTTGTTATTGTACAATTGGTATTTAATTTAGTTGCAAAAAATCAAACTAATGTCTGGGATTGTGTAAGCTGCTTTGTAAATGGTGTAGCAGAAGATCATAAAGCAAACTCTTGTAGATAGGAAGTGTTTTAAATGATTTTAAGTTATGTAAGTTGTGGTGGCGGAATAATACCAAAAATGAATTCAATGATTCCTCACTTGACAAGTCTTGTAGTTGACTTAATTAAGATTGGCGTTCCTGTGTTATTAATTATATTTGGAATGTTAGATTTAGGAAAAGCTGTAATGGCACAAAAAGAGGATGAAATAAAGAAATCACAACAAATGTTTTTCAAAAGACTTTTATCAGCATGCATAGTATTTTTTGTATTTGTAATTGTTGAATTAGTATTCAATATAGTTGCAAAAGATGAAAAAGCTGGTATTTGGAACTGTGTCAATTGTTTTATAAATGAAAGCTGTAAATAAATTGATTAAAAATAAAAATGAAAAATAATAAATTCTTATTTATTATTTTTCTTTTTTGTAATTTCAACCGCACCACTTATTTATAATTTAATTCTATATCAT